>Ga0208623_100024_pt1 | contig 247193 bp, 249 predicted proteins | sample HotLakConsUCCL28_FD_184737 | JGI IMG/M metagenome (GOLD analysis project Ga0208623, IMG submission 184737) | Hypersaline microbial mat communities from Hot Lake, Washington, USA - Hot Lake Consortium UCC-L28 (SPAdes) (version 2) ...
TCCGTAACGCGAGCGCTGCGCCCATAGATAGGCCCTCACCAGAAAATCTGACGCTATTGAGTCAGAACTTCATCGATTTGGGAATCCCAAAACCGTCAGAAGAGTCAGATTTCGCGAGATTTGGTATAAGCCGCGCCGCATGTCACCGGAATTGATTGACCGCGCATGGAAGAACATGTTCGTCGAGACGGAGGAGATCGTGCGATAAAACGCGCCACGGTCATTCACACGGAGCGCTTTATCCCTTTTCTTTCGCATGTTTCGTAGCGCGAAACCGAGTAACTCGCTTCAGTCTACCTCGGCTGCGCGTGCTTCAAGAACGTCAAACGGCACCCCCGGCTCCAGCTTGGCACCGCGGATGACGAGCGAAGTCTTGACTGTGATCACGTTGTCCGCGGCCAGTAATTCTTCTGTCAGAAAGCTCTGGAAGGTGGACAGGTCGGGCGCCACGCATTTCAGAATGAAGTCTATCTCGCCGTTGAGCATATGACATTCGCGCACAAGCGGCCAGTTGCGGCAGCGTTGTTCGAAGCGCGACAGGTCAGCCTCTGCCTGGCTGTTCAGCCCGACCATGGCAAAGACCTGCACTTCGAACCCCAGGTCGCGGCTGTTGACTTGGGCGTGATACCCGCGAATAAAACCGGCCTCTTCTAGCGCGCGCACCCTTCGCAGGCACGGTGGCGCAGAGATGCCCACGCGTTTTGCAAGTTCCACATTTGTCATCCGGCCATCGGCCTGAAGTTCCGCAAGTATCTTGCGATCGATCGGATCCAGCTTCCCGCCCGACATTGGTGTTCCCCTTTATTTTGCACTTATGTAAGGTGCTGCGCCATTTTGCGCAATAATATTTCAAGCAACGGCAATAATTATTCGCGCCGAGATCGGTGGGATTGCCCTCTTGTGTGGCGGGGCACAATGCATAGATTGCGCTTCAACAGAACCCCGAAAGGAATGACCATGACCGAAACGCGCCATACCCGCTTGCTAATCATTGGCTCTGGCCCGGCAGGCTATACTGCGGCAGTGTACGGTGCGCGCGCCATGCTGGAGCCGGTGCTGGTGCAAGGCATTCAACCCGGCGGGCAATTGACCATTACAACAGAGGTCGAAAACTGGCCGGGTGACACGATGGTGACCGGACCGGAATTGATGGTGCGCATGGAAGCGCATGCCCGCGAGATGGGGACGGTGATTATCAGCGAGCATATTTCATCGCTCGATCTGTCGGCGCGACCGTTCCGCGCGGTGGGCGATAGCGGTGCCCTCTATACTGCAGATGCGGTGGTGCTGGCGACCGGGGCGCAGGCCCGCTGGCTTGGCCTGCCCTCGGAGGAGAAGTTCCAAGGCATGGGCGTCTCGGCCTGTGCGACCTGCGATGGGTTCTTCTACCGGGGCAAGGAAGTCGTTGTCGTCGGCGGTGGCAATACGGCCGTGGAAGAGGCGTTGTTCCTGACCAATTTCGCCACAAAGGTCACATTGGTGCACCGTCGCGACAGCCTGCGCGCAGAGAAGATTTTGCAGCACCGGTTGTTGAACCACCCCAAAGTGCAGGTGATCTGGGATCATACATTGGAAGAAGTGCTGGGTGACACAAATGGCGGTGGCGTCCAAGGCGTGCGCTTGGCCCATACCACAACGGGTGACGCGCAGGAACTTGCCTGTGACGGTGTCTTTATTGCCATTGGCCACAGCCCGGCGAGCGAGTTGGTCAAGGACCAGTTGAAGATGCAGTCGGGCGGCTATGTCTGGGTCGAACCGGGCAGCACGCGCACGTCTATTCCCGGTGTCTTTGCGGCAGGTGATCTGACGGACCACACCTATCGTCAAGCGGTCACAAGCGCGGGCATGGGGTGCATGGCTGCCCTTGATGCCGAGAAGTTTCTGGCCGAGCAGGGGCTGGACGCAGAGGCCGCCTAAGCGCGGCTGACCAAGCCGCCTGGATGGCGCTTCACAGCGCCATCCAGTTCCAGCGCGACAAGCGCCGGGGATATGACCGCAGCCGACAGGCCCATGTCGCGGATGACCATATCTTCATGGATCGGGGTCGGCCCCAACAAAGACAGGATCGCGGCGTTCAGTTCAGAGGGTGCCGCAGCCTTGGGCGCAGTGGATGCAGTGGGTGCGGTGGCTGGGGTGCTACCCGGTTTGGGCATGTCATCGCGCAGATGTTGCAGCACTTCCAGCACATCCTCGACATTGCGGATGAGCGTGGCACCTTCGCGGATCAGCCGGTTGCAGCCGCCTGCGCGCCCGTCAACCGGGTGGCCGGGCACCGCCATCACTTCGCGCCCCTGTTCCAGCGCGTCTTTTACCGTAATGAGTGTGCCGGATTTTTCCGCCGCCTCGACCACGATCACCGCCATGCACAGGCCGGAAATGATGCGGTTGCGCGGCGGGAAATGGCGCGCTTGCGGATAGGTGCCCATGGGCTGTTCGGACAGGCGCAGGCCCTGATCGGAGATCGCCGCGGCAAGCACCGCGTTTTCAGCCGGGTAGATCACATCCACCCCGCCGCCCATGACCGCGATCGTGCCGGTTTTCAGGCTGGCTTGGTGCGCGGCGGTGTCGATCCCGCGCGCAAGGCCGGACACGATGGTATAACCCGCCAGCCCCAGCCCTTCGGCCAACATGCGCGCCATGCGGGTGCCAAGGCTGGACGCGTTGCGCGCGCCGACAAGGGCAACCATGGGCTGCAAAAGCGGTTTGCGCCCGCCCATACACCACAAGACCGGCGGCGCATCGGAAATGGCGGCAAGGCTGGGCGGGTAAGCGTCTGTCCCAAAGCACAGCATCCGCGCGCCCTTGGCGCGGGCGAGGTCGATTTCGGTCTGAGCCTGTTCGGGTGTGAAGGGCGTGTAGCTGTCGACCCCGGCTGCTTTTGCGACCTGCGGCAAGGCATCCAGCGCGGCTTGCGCGGTGCCGTGTTCGCGCATCAGCCGGTGAAAGGTCGTCGGCCCCACGCGGGGCGAGCGAATGAGACGAAGCCAGGATAGCCTGTCCTCTTCCGTGGTGGGTGGGGTGAAGGGTGGGTGAGAAGAAAACAAATCTTTCGCCATCCGTCCTACCTCGTCTCATTCACTTACGAATGTGACCGCTGATAGTTAAGGGCAGGTAAAGATTCGCTGGTCTGGCCAGATTTTTTCACATCGCCGCCGCAAAAAAAACCTTATTCGGATTTGCGCGCCCGTTGTGCTGCCTTGCGCACCAGCACCTCGCGCAAATCCTGCATGGCCAGCAACAGGTCATCGGTGGTGGCTGCAAGTTCCTCCGGGCTGGCGCGGAACTGCGCCCAATGCGCAAGATGGCCGATCTGTTCGAGGGCTTTCGCGCCATCGCCCTCCAGGCCATTGCCATCGGTCAGCCAGGCGTCGATCAGGGCGCGCTCGGCATCTGTCAGGTCGTGGCCGGTGCTTACGTCGACCGCACCGGAGGCCTTGTTGACCCCGGCAATCCGGTGCATTTCGGAACGACGCAACCGAGCGTTATACTCAATGCGCAGCAGCATCGCCCCGCCGGGGCGCGGGCGGAAATAGTACTCGCGCCCGCCCCCCATGGTTATTTCAACCCCGCGCAGAAATCCTGAATGCGGGTGCAGGCCTCGCGCAGCGCGTCATCCGATGTGGCGTAGCTCACGCGGAATGCAGGCGAGGTGCCAAAGGCCGCGCCGAACACCACGGCCACTCCCTTTTCTTCCAGCAGGGTGGTGGCAAAGGCTTCGTCATTCTCGATCTTGGCACCACCGGCAGAGGTCTTGCCAATGCAGCCTGCGATCGATGGGTAGACGTAGAATGCGCCTTCCGGGACCGGGCAGGTGATGCCCTCGGCCGCGTTCAGCATCTCGACCACCAGATCGCGGCGGCGCTGAAAGGTTTTGTTGTTCTCTGCAATGTAGTCCTGCGGGCCGTTCAGCGCCTCCAGGGCCGCCCATTGGCTGATAGAGCAGGGGTTCGACGTGCTTTGCGACTGGATCTTGCGCATAGCGCCGATCACTTCTTTCGGCCCCGCCGCGTAGCCAATACGCCAGCCGGTCATGGCATAGGCTTTCGACACGCCATTGACCGTCAGCGTGCGGTCATAGAGCGCGGGTTCGACCTGAGCGGGCGTGCAGAATACGAAATCATCGTAAACAAGATGTTCATACATATCGTCCGACATGACCCAGACATGTGGATGGCGCATAAGCACGTCGGTCAGGGCTTTCAACTCGTCCCAGGTGTAGCCCGCGCCGGTGGGGTTGGACGGCGAGTTGAAGATCAGCCACTTGGTTTTCGGTGTGATCGCTGCTTCCAGCGCCTCTGGCGTCAGCTTGTAGGCGGTATCCGCGGTGGCTTCGGCAATAACCGGCTCGCCGCCGGCCAGCAGCACCATATCGGGGTAGCTGACCCAGTAGGGCGCAGGGATCACCACCTCGTCGCCCGCATTCAGCGTGGCGACCAGCGCGTTATACAAAACCTGCTTGCCACCAGTGCCGACGGTCACTTGTGCGGGCGTGTAATCCAACCCGTTGTCACGCTTGAACTTGGCGCAGATGGCGGCTTTCAGGTCCGGCAGGCCATCAACAGCGGTGTATTTCGTTTTTCCCGCATCAATGGCCGCTTTTGCCGCGTCTTTAATGTTCTGCGGCGTGTCAAAGTCAGGCTCACCGGCGCCAAGGCCAATCACGTCCTGACCGGCGGCCTTCAGCTCCGCGGCCTTGGTCGTGACGGCAATGGTCGGCGACGGTTTGACGCGGGACAGGGTGTCGGACAGGAAAGCCATAATGGGAACTCCGGTTTGTGTCTTGGGCGCCCATGTCATAAGTTGCGGCCAATGGCCGTTCAAGCACAATCAAATCCGGAAGGCAGCGATATGACCGAAAACTCAGAGCAGCAGGATTGGTATTCGGGTGACCATGCCACGTTTGGCGACCGGCTTACAGCAGCACGCGAAGCGCAAGGCATCAGCCAATCGCAAATGGCAAGACGGCTGGGTGTGAAGCTGCGCACGGTAGAGGGCTGGGAAAACGACACCTCGGAACCACGGGCCAACAAGCTGCAAATGGCGGCCGGGTTGCTGAATGTGTCGTTGCGATGGTTGCTGACGGGCGAGGGTGATGGGGTGGCGGAACCTGCCACTCAAGAAGACCTTGCCGAAGACGCGCAGACGATCTTAAAGGATATGCGTGGATTGCGGGCCGATCTGACCCGCGTTTCGACAGAACTTGGGCGCATGGAAAAACGCCTGCGCCAGATTGTGAAGGAAACGATCTGACATGCAGATTTCCCCTGAAGAAGCGCGCTTGAAGCGGTTGAAAATGCGGTCTTGGCGGCGTGGAATGAAAGAAATGGACCTCATCCTTGGCCCATTTTCAGATACCGAACTGGAAGCGTTCAGCGCAGCCGAGCTTGACGCCTATGAGCGGCTGCTCGACGAAAATGACCAAGATCTTTACCTTTGGGTGACAGGCGCGATCGAAGCGCCGGGCCAGCACGCGCCGATGCTTCAGACTATCCGTGTTATGGCCGAAAACAGATTACGCTGATCTCTTAACGGTTTTTTCGCAAGTTTTCGCGATGCTGTGCGTCAAAAGAACATGACGGAGCATCGCGTGAGCTTTCAACAAGATATTGGCACCCCGGTGCGCAAGCAGACATTGGTGCGCTATCTGGACAGCGTAGCGCTGCTGGAGCGGATGCACCGGCTGTTGCTGGACGTCATCAAGGACGAATTCGAGCGGTTGGGAATCGTCAATATCAACCCGGTGCAGGCGCTGTTGCTGTTCAACATTGCCGATCACGAGGTGACAGCCAGCGAATTGAAATCGCGCGGCTATTATCAGGGGTCAAACGTCTCCTACAACCTCAAGAAACTGGTTGAATTGGGCTATATGCACCATCAGCGCTGCGCCATTGACCGCCGTTCGGTTCGCGTGCGGCTGACGCCGAAAGGTCAGGCCATCCGCGCCCGCGTCGCAGAACTGTTCGCGCGCCAAGCCGTCCAGTTGGACGAAGGCGGCGTAATCGCTTTTGCGACGCTGGATGAAACCGTGCGCGCCTTACGCCGGCTGGAGCGATTCTGGGGCGATCAGATACGGTATATCTACTAGCGAGGGCTGCGGATCTTTGAGTGCGTCGGATCAGGCTATGATGGACGCTTTGCCGTGGTTTAGACTAGGGCGGTGCCGTTCGGCCTGACGTGCCAGCTTATGCCCGGTGGCTCATGCCAGGCCAGCAAGCACAGGGCGCTGGGCCATCTGGAACCACCCAACCTTATGCCAAGCCCGCAGCCGAGGTGCTCTGTTGAGCAGTTTCCCGCCCTTCGGTGCTGCTGAAATCCTTGTTGTGCCATAAAGCCCACGGGAGAGGTTACGCGCCAGATAAGTGTCCCTCAAAACCGCCTGTTGGCTCCATGCCCTTACCTCTCGTTCAGATGGTCATGGATCACCTGCGCCAAAGCATCAGATATGCCCGGCACGGCGCGCAGATCTGCAAGCCCCGCGCGCGTGACCGCCTTGGCAGAGCCGAAATGCGCCAGAAGCGCCTTTTTGCGGCCTGCACCGACGCCGGGTATTTCGTCGAGGGGCGAGGCCGTGAAGGCTTTCGCACGTTTCGCGCGATGGGTGCCGATCGCGAAGCGATGCGCCTCGTCGCGCAGGCGTTGGACGAAATACAAAACCGGGTCATTATGGCGCAGCGCGAAGGGTCGCCCGCTGGGACGGTGGAATTCCTCTTTGCCCGCGTCGCGATCCACGCCCTTCGCCACCCCGATCATTGGAATATCGGCCACGCCCAGTTCTTCCATAATGCCCGCCACGGCAGAAACCTGCCCTGCGCCGCCGTCGATCAGCAGCAGGTCTGGCCATATGTCGGACTGGCGGTCGGGGTCTTCTTTTTGCAGCCGGGTGAAGCGACGGGTCAGAACCTCTTTCATCATGCCGAAATCGTCGCCGGGGGTGACGGTTTCATCCTTGATATCGAATTTGCGATACTGGCTTTTGATGAACCCTTCCGGCCCAGCCACGATCAGCGCGCCGACCGCGTGGCTGCCTTGAATGTGGGAGTTGTCATAAACCTCGACCCGCTTCGGCGCGGCGTCAAGCCTGAAGGCATCGGCCAGCCCTTGCAGCAGTTTGGCTTGCGCCGTGCTATGCGCCATGCGGCGCGCAAGGCTCTCGCGGGCGTTGCGCGCGGCGCTTTCCACCAGTTCCGCCTTCTCGCCCCGTTGCGGGACCAGAATCTCCACTTTGCGGCCCGCGCGTTGGGCCAAAAGATCGGCCATCAGGTCAGGCTCTTCCAGCCCGTGCGAGAGCAGGATCTGTCGGGGTGGTTCTTTGCCATCGTAGAACTGCGCCATGAAGGCTTCGAGAATCTCTGGTTCTGCGGCGCCAGCGCCCGTGGCGGGGTAAAAGTCGCGATTGCCCCAGTTCTGGTTCGCGCGGATGAAGAACACCTGCACGCAAGCCTGTCCCTTTTCCAAATGCAGCGCGATCACGTCCGCCTCTGGCACGCCCTGGGGGTTGATGCCCTGTTGCTGCTGCACATTGGTCAGCGCGCGAATACGGTCGCGCAGTGCGGCGGCGCGCTCGAACTCCATCGCCTCTGATGCGGCCTGCATTTCGACCGCCAGATCTTTTTGCAAATGCGTGTCCTTGCCCGACAAGAAGCGTTCGGCGTCCAGCATCAGCGCGCCATACTCTTCTTCGGAAATATAGCCTACGCAAGGGGCCGAGCACCGCTTGATCTGGTATTGCAAACAGGGGCGCGTGCGGCTGTTGAACACCGCATCGGTGCAGTTGCGCAGCAAGAACACGCGCTGCAATTGGTTGAGCGTGCGGTTCACGGCACCGGCGCTGGCGAAGGGGCCGAAATACTTGCCCTTGGTGGACCGCCGCCCACGATGCTTGCGCAGTTGCGGAAACGGATGATCGCGCGGCAGCAGGATATAGGGAAAGCTTTTATCATCGCGCAGCAGCACATTGTAGCGCGGTTTGAGTTGCTTGATGAGGTTTTGTTCCAGCAGTAGCGCCTCGGTTTCCGTGCGCGTGGTCAGGAACATCATCGACCGGGTTTCATCTATCATGCGCGCGATGCGGGCGGTATGGCCCGAGGCGCGTGCATAATTCGACACCCGCGCCCGCAGGTTCCGCGCCTTGCCAACGTAAAGCACCTCTGAGCGCTCGTTCAGCATACGGTAGACGCCGGGCGAATTGTCCAGCACCTTGAGGTAGGACAGAATGCATGCATGCCCGGCAAGCGGCGTTTCAGGGGTGGGGTCAGGCGTGTTCTGCATCTGTTTACTAGAACCTTTGAGAGTGGTCCGATTCTATGTCGTGCTGCCCTGAATTCAAACCCTCTTCAACCTGAATCCTGTCCACTGAATCTGTGGATAAGTTGGTGGAAAAAACTTGGAGGGGAGCGTTTTTTCCTTATGGCATAGGCGCTTTGACGGTCTGCACAAAAATTAGGCATTAAAATAAAGCATTGTTTTTGCTAATAAATTTTTTCCTGCGTTACAAGTCTTTGATAAACCGTTAGTTTTCATTGCAAGTTTGTGACAATTCCGTGAGCGGTGCACAACTTTAGAGATAATGCATCACCTTTGTTATTAATGCTCGATGACATCGGCGCTTTGCCAAACCAAATGCTGGCCCCCATCAATGCACAATAACTGCCCTGTTACGGCTTTTGCGTCGATGAAATAGCCAAGCGCGGCGGTGATGTCGTCGGGGTTTGCGCCGCGGCCCAGAACGGTCGCGCGGCGGCTTGCGTCGTAGATCGCGCGGGTCTGGTCATGGGCTTGTAGCGTGGGCCCCGGTCCAATGGCGTTGACGCGCACTTGCCCGCCCAAATCTTGTGCCGCCATTTGGGTGAAGGCCCACAGCCCCATTTTGGCAATGGAATACGTCATGTGCTGTGGCGTCAGCTTGCGCACCTTCTGGTCGATCATGTTGACGACCAGTCCCTGCGCGACCGGCTCTCCTTGCGGGTCCATGTCGGGCTGGGGCACTTGGGCTGCAAAGACTTGGGTTAGCACAAAGGGCGCGCGCAGGTTGCTCATCATGTGCCGGTCCCAGCTTTCGCGGGTGGCGGTGACGATGCTGTCCTGCTCGAAAATAGAGGCGTTGTTGACCAACACGGATAGTGGCCCGCCAAGCGCCTCTGCGGCATTGCTTACGATCGGCGCCAGCGCGGCTTCGTCCAGCAGGTCGGCCTGCACGCAAACGGCACGACGGCCCATGATGCGAATCTCTTGGGCCAGTGCCTCGGCTTCTGCACTGGAACTGGCGTAGTGGATGGCAACGTCATACCCCCGCCCGGCAAGATACAGGCACATGGCGCGGCCTAATCGGCGCGCGCCACCGGTCACAAGGGCATTGGGCATGGGTCAGGCTCCGGATTGGATGAGAACCCACAGATAGCCCGCATACCCCAGAAGCAAGACCACGCCCCACGCCCGCGTGATGGGGGCTTTGCGCCAGATGAAAGGCGCCAGCACCAATGATGCGCCCAGCATGACCCACAGATCCAGACGAAACATTTCCGGCGGTACGACCATGGTGCCGAACAGCCCCGCCGTGCCCAAGATGAACAGCAGGTTGAACAGGTTTGACCCCACGATATTGCCCAAGGCAACGCCACCCTCGCGGCGGATGGCGGCCATGACGGTCGCGGCCAGTTCGGGCAACGAGGTGCCGATGGCCACCAGCGTCAGCCCGATCAGCGCATCGGAGACACCAAGGTCGGTGGCAATGGCGGTGGCCCCGGTGACAAGGAAATTTGCCCCAAGTGGCAGGCCGATACAGCCCAGAACAAGGAAAATCGTGATCTTGGGCCAGCTAATGCCGGGGTCCGCGCCTTCCAGCTCTTCGGGTTCCACGCGGGATTTCAGCCCGCGGCGGATACTGTCGGCCATGAACAGCGCAAATGCGCCCAGTAGAACCAGCGCCTGCCATGTCCCGATCTGCCCGGTAAAGGCCACGGCAATGAAGAGAAGCGAAGCACCGATCATAATGGCGTAATCGCGGGTAATGTCGTGTCCGACCGCCATGGCCGAGATCAGCGCGGGCGCGCCCAGAACCAGCAGGATATTGGCAATGTTCGACCCCACCACATTGCCAAGCGCCAGTCCGCCGGCGTCCTCGATCGCGGCGCGCACGGATACCAGCAATTCCGGTGCCGATGTGCCGAAGGCCACAACCGTCATCCCCACCAGCAGCGCCGGAATGCCCAGACGCAGCGACAGGTTGACCGCTCCCTTCACCAGCAAGTCGCCCGCCAGCAGCAATACGACAAGGCCGCCCACGACCATCCCAAGATCAAGCAACATGACTAGCGGTCCTTGCAGGTGCAATCGTCCTGCCCCAGCAGGAAACGACCACAGGTTTTGCATTTTCGGGGTTTTGGCAGCTTGGTGCTGCGCAGTCGGTCCAGCGGGGTGCGATGTTTCGGGTTCAGCCATTTCTGAACCGCGCCCATCACGATCATGAATAGCAAAAACCCGACAACAACCTTGAGCAGCATCAGGTTACAGCCCGAACCGCGTATAAAGCGCGCGTTCTTCCGACAGGGTCAGCGCGTCCTGCATCAGCGACAGGCCGAAGCGCGACAGGAAAGGGCGGCGCGGGCCGTAGACGCGGAATTTCACCTTGTCGCCGTAGCGGTCTTTCAGGGTTGGGACCAGATGGCCAAGTCCATCGGCCAGCCCCAAATCAACCGCTTGCGCGCCCAGCCAGAATTCGCCGGTGAACAGGTCTTGCTCGGCCAGTTTGTCGCCGCGCCGGTCCTTCACCTGCGCGATGAAATTCTGGTGTATCTGGTCCAGCAGATTTTGCAGGCGGGCCACGTCTTCGGGGTTTTCTGCGCGGAACGGGTCCAGTTGTGATTTCGACGTGCCAGAGGTGTAGACCCTGCGCTCTACCCCGTAGCGCGCGATCAGGTCTTGCAGCCCGAACCCGGCAGAAATGACGCCAATGGACCCAAGCACCGAATTGGCATCGGCAAACACTTCATCCGCCGCTGTCGCCAGCCAATAACCGCCAGAGGCTGCGACATCTTCGACAAAGGCCAGCACGGGCAGCTTGTGCTCATCGGCCAGCCGCCGGATGCGGGCCGCTATCAGTGCGCTTTGCACCGGGCTGCCACCGGGCGAATTGATAACCAGCGCCACGGCCTTGGGCTTGCCGCGTTTGAACGCGGTTTCAATCACTGGGGCAAGGGCCGCATCGTTCAAGCGGCCCGCGCCGGGGCCACTGGCGATCATGCCTTGTAGGCGGATGACCGCTACGCTGGGCGGCGTCTTGATGAACGGGATAAGATGTTTCATGATTTCGCAAATAGGCTGGCCGCGCGCAGGCAACAAGAGGGTGCGCCGGATTATCAGCTTGCGTGGCGAAATAGGCTCTGCCCATATACCGGGCAGGAGAATAGCCGCATGCTTGACCGTCTGGAAATGTTCATGGCCCTTGCCGCAGAGCGCCATTTCGGCCGCGCTGCCGAGAAATGCGGTATCTCGCAGCCTTCGCTGTCGGCTGGTATAAAGCAGCTAGAGGGCGAATTGGGTGTGCAACTGGTCTGGCGTGGCAGCCGCTTCGAGGGGCTGACGCCCGAAGGCGCGCGGGTGCTGGACTGGGCGCGCCGTATTGTGGGCGATGCGCGCACATTGCGGCAGGAAATGCGCTCTGCCCGTCACGGGTTGTCGGGTAACCTGCGGCTGGGCGTGGTGCCCACGGCGCTGCCTATGGTCGCGGACCTGACCGGCCCGTTCATTGCCCGCCATCCCGGCGTGCAGATCGAAATCCTGTCGCGCAGCTCCATCGAGATTCTGCAACAGATTGATGATTTGCGGCTGGATGCCGGGATCAGCTATCTGGATAATGAACCCTTGGGCCGCGTCGTCACAGAGCCGCTCTATACCGAACGCTACCTGCTATTGACCGCCAAGAGCCGCCCCTGTTCGCGGCAATCCTCGCTGAATTGGGCCGATCTGGCGGGCCTTCCCCTATGTCTGCTGACGGAAGACATGCAGAACCGGCGCATTATCAATCATGAACTGGTGCAAGCCGGTGTGCCGATTTCCCCGCGCATCGAATCCAACTCCATGATTGCGCTGGTCGCGCATGTTCTGACCGGTGATTGGGTCAGTATCGTGAATGCTGATACGGCCATGCTTTTCGCGGCACGACCCGAACTTTGCGCCATTCCGCTTCGCGGCGAGCAAAGCTCGAAAGAGGTCGGGCTGATCGCCCCGTGGCGCGAGCCACATACGCCGGTTCTGACGGCACTGCTGGCACAGGCACGACGTTTGTTCAAAGCGCGCAAGGACAAGGCATGAAGGTTCTTTTGGCAGGTGCTTCCGGCACGATTGGGCATGCCGTTCTGAACTGTTTGCAGGCCGAGGGGCATGATGTGATCTGCCTTGCGCGACCAGGCAGCCGCTTGCCTGAGGGCGTGACGCGTTTGCAGGCGGATCTTGCCCTGCCGGACGCATTGTCGCCAGGGGCGCTGGACCAGGTAGATGCGGTGCTGTCCTGTATGGCCTCGCGCTCCGGTGCGCCCGCCGATGCATGGGCCGTGGACTATGCCGCGCATCTGGCGCTCTTGCGTGCGGCGCAGGCTGCGGGCGTCGGACAATTTGTGCTGTTATCGGCGATCTGTGTGCAAAAACCGCTGCTGGAATTCCAGCGCGCGAAACTGGCGTTCGAGGCGAAATTGCAAGCCTCCGGCCTGTGCCATTCCATCATTCGCCCGACCGCGTTTTTCAAATCGCTTTCGGGGCAGGTGGCGCGGGTGCAGGCTGGCAAGCCGTTCCTGCTATTCGGAGATGGTCGGTTGACGGCGTGCAAACCCATCTCGGACCGTGACTTGGCGGCGTTTATCGTGGGCTGTCTTGATGACCCTACGCGCGAAGGTATCCTTCCAATTGGCGGGCCGGGACCGGCAATTACCCCGCGCGAACAGGGCGAGATGTTGTTCCAGATAACCGGCCAAGCCCCGAAATTCCGCAGCCTGCCCGTGGGCGTGATGGACGCGGTTATCGGCGCGCTGTCGCTTGGGGGGCGGGTGGTGCCAGCCCTGCGCGCAAAGGCCGATTTTGCCCGCATCGGGCGCTATTATGCGACTGAATCGATGCTGGTTTGGGACGGTAAATGCTATGACGCCGAAGCTACACCAGAATTCGGCACCGACACCCTGCGCGACCATTACACGGCGCTGCTAAGCGGAGAGTTGACGACTGACTTGGGTGAGCACGCGGTGTTTTAGGGGTCTTGCCTGGCGAGTCGCCGCACTGGATCGCGACGGCGCTGGCGCGGCGGGCTGCGCCCTTGATTCCGCGCTTTGGCGATGTGATGGGCGGTCTTCGGGCAAATGCTCAGGCCGATAAAATTTGTTGGGCTGGCACGCCTTCATTCAACTCGCGTACCGTGTCGCTCCGCGTCGTCGTGCATCGACCGGTTTTGACAGAACCACCGCATTATGCGCGCGTTGGTCGCAATCCGCTCTTGGGCAGGTGCGGCAATTTATGCCTATGGGCACGGGCCGTGTTTTGCTGGCGCGCAGGCTTTCGGCATAGCCGATTTGCTCGGCATGCTCGACATCGCAGCCCATGGCCACGGCCAGCCGCACATCAGTCGCATGCCCCGACAGGCTGGGCCGGTCCACGGTGCGCGAGAACACGAAAAACTGGCTGCGGTCTGCCATTTCCACGAATTGCGGCACGATCTGCCCCGGCGTGCGGAACGAGGTGTGCACATCCAGCCGCGGGCAAGCGCCGCCATATTCCGCTAGATGAAAATCTGTCGCGTTGAATCTCTTGGTCACGTTGCCTGCCTTGTCGATGCGCATGAAGAAGAACGGTACCCCTTGCGCGCCCGCGCGCTGCAAGGTGGTCGCGCGGTGGCAGGCCTGTTCAAAGCTGACACCGAAGCGGGTGGCCAGATGCGTGAAATCGTATTTCGATGCCAAGGCTTCGGCCAAGAACGGCGCATAGGGCATCAGCACGGCAGCAGCGAAATAGTTGGTCAGTTCTACCCGGCAGCGGGCCAGCCCATGCGGGTCGGTAATGCGTGATTGCGACAAAAGTCGTTCCAGCAGGTCCGCATGTTCGATCAGCCCCGCCACATGCACAAGCTGGAACACCCGATTGGGGTGGTCCATCGCTTCCGACAAGCGCACCTCGCGCGCGGCCTCGTCATACTCGCGCAGGGTGCTGGGCATTTCTGCGGTGGTCACAAGCCGCACATGCAGACCCAGCCGGTCGCGCAACAGCCCTTTCAGCGTGGCATAGGTATCATCGGGGGCAACCGTCTTGCCGCCCCAGAATTCGGCCGCGACCGATTCGAGCACCGCGAAATGGTTGTGGTTGCGCCGAAAGAAGTTATGCACCGCGGCCTCGGGCGAGCTTGGCAGCACATCGCCTGCTTGTGCGCCGCTGGTCGCCAGTGACATGAGTTGATCTGTCGCAGCCTGATAGGCACGATGCAATGTCAGGAAAGACGCCACAAGGTCGGGGCTGTGGATTTGCGCCGCCCGCAGTTGGGGCAAATCGGGGCGGTCCGCGTCGAACAGGTTGTCCAGTAGCGCCGCGCGCAGATCGGCCAGTGTGGCGGTATCGTCATCTTCGGCAATGTCGCGCCATTCGACGCCATAGGTCTCAAAAATCCTCAGCAAGACCGGGACCGATACTGATCTTTCGTTCTTTTCCAACAGGTTGACATAAGATGTCGATATCCCAAGTGCTCGCGCCATCTGGCTTTGAGTCTGGCTATGCTCCTGCCGGAGGCGCCGCAGTCTGGGGCCAATGAAGGTTTTCAGCATGCGATTGTATCCTGTAAAATTCACATATTTACAGAAATGATAACATGTAAATCTTCGCATTTACAGCAGGACGCGGAAAGAATTCACGAACCGCTATTTGTGCCGCATGGTCTCTCCATCGCGTTTGGGAGGACGCCGCACATGACCATCGGACAATCACATCTTTTCACGCCCGGCCCAACGCCGATCCCCGAAGCCGTGCGCCGTGCCATGAATGTGGCGGCAGAGGATCACCGCGCTCCCGGTTTCGGCGCTTTGGCGCGCGACATTAGCGCTGGGCTGCGCCAGATCATGCGGATGGAGGGGGGCAATGTCTTTCTGTTCCCCGGTTCCGGGTCTGCCGCGTGGGAGGCCGCGATCACCAACACGCTGAACCCCGGTGACCGCGTGCTCATGGCGCGCCACGGGCATTTTTCCGTGCTTTGGGCGCAGATGGCCGAACGGCTGGGTCTGGATGTCGAGTTGATCGATGTCGCTTGGGGCGCGGGTTGTCCGGTCAAGGAAATTGAGCGCCGTCTTGGAGCCGACAAAGACGACCGCATCAAGGCCGTCTTTGTCACGCATAACGAAACGGCCACTGGCGTTACATCCGACGTGGCCGCTATGCGCCGTGCGCTGGACATGACTTTCCACGATGCACTTTTGTTCGTGGATGGCGTGTCGTCCATCGGGTCGATTGAGTTTCGGATGGCCGAGTGGGGCGTCGATCTGGCCGTGACCGGCAGCCAGAAAGGTTTTATGTGCCCTGCCGGTCTGGGCATTCTGGGTGTCAGTGACAAGGCCATGGCGGCGGCGAAAACCGCCACAATGCGCCGCGCCTATTTCGAATTCGCCGATATGGCCAATTTGCAGAATGACGGGGTCTTTCCCTACACGCCGCCCATTCCGCTGCTGCACGGGCTGCGCGCGTCGGTCGGGTTGCTGCTGAATGAGGGCATGGACAACGTGATTGCGCGCCATGCCCGTATGGCAACCGGCGTGCGCGCAGCCGTGCAGGCTTGGGGGCTGGAGATGGTCGCCGAACACCCCTCGCTTTATTCCGACACCGTAACCGCCATTCGCACGCCCATGCATATCGACGCGCGTGAGGTCATTTCCATCGCCCATGACGAACTTGGCGCGTCCTTTGGCGGTGGCTTGGGCCGTCTGGCAGGCCGGGTGCTCCGCATCGGGCATCTGGGCTGGGTGAATGAAGGTTCGCTCGCCGGGGCGCTGTCCATGGCCGAAATGGCCCTGTGGCGTGCAGGTGTCGATATCGAACTCGGTGCCGGTCTGGCGGCGGCGCAACGCTATTGGTCGGATGGCAAGCGCCGCGACCGTCCGCGCGTGGTGGAAACCACCCCCATCGCGGCAGAATAACATATCACTGGAAGGGACATCAAATGTCACACACTCTGCACCCGCTGCGGCGGCAACGTCTGCACCGGTCTGAACTGGCGGTGCCTGCATCCAATATCGACATGGTGGTGAAAGCCGCCGATAGCGACGCCGATGTGGTGTTTCTGGACCTTGAAGACGCGGTCGCGCCCCCTGAGAAGGAACAGGCCCGCAAGAATGCGGTCAAGTTGCTGAACGAGATCGACTGGGAAGCCAAGGGCAAGACCGTGTCGGTGCGGATCAACGGGCTGGACACGCATTACATGTATCGCGACGTGGTCGATATCATGGAACAGGCAGGCGACCGGGTGCATACGCTTCTGGTGCCGAAAGTGGGCGTGCCGAGCGACCTTTACATGGTCGAAGCCATGGTAAACCAGATCGAACAGGGCTGCGGGTTGAAAACCCGTGTGGGTCTGGAAGCGTTGATCGAGACCGCTTTGGGCATGGCCAATGTCGAAGCCATCGCGCAATTCGGCGGGCGGCTGGAATGTTTGCATTTCGGCGTTGCCGACTATGCCGCGTCGATGCGCGCGCGCACCACGAATATCGGCGGTCTGAACCCCGATTATCCGGGCGACCAGTGGCACGCATCCATCACCCGTATGGTTGTTGCCTGCCGCGCCTACGGTCTGCGCGCGGTCGATGGGCCGTTCGGCGATTTTTCCGATCCCGAAGGCTACAAGGCAGGCGCGCGCCGCGCTGCGGCTTTGGGCTGCGAGGGCAAATGGGCCATTCACCCCAGCCAGATCGCTCTGGCGAACGAAGTGTTCAGCCCGCCGGACTCGGAAGTGACCAAGGCGCACCGCATCATCGAAGAACTGAAAAAGGCTGAAGCGCAGGGCAAGGGTGCTGCATCGCTCGATGGCAAGATGATCGACGCGGCATCCGAGAAGATGGCGCGCAACCTGATTGATGTGGCCGAAGCTATCGCGGCCAAGGGCTGAGAACTCCAAGGGAGGAGAGACCATGGACATTCATGAACATCAAGCCAAGGATATTCTGGCCAAATTTGGCGTGCCGGTGCCCAATGGGGGCTTGGCCTATTCACCCGAGCAAGCCGCGTTTCAAGCGCGCGAAATCGGCCTGCCGGTGGTCATCAAGGCGCAGATCCATTCGGGTGGGCGCGGCGAAGCGGGCGGCGTGAAATTCTGCCGCACGGATGAGGAAGTGCGCCAGTTCGCCGCCGATATCCTTGGACGCCAGCTTGTTACCAAGCAAAGCGGGCCAGCGGGCAAAGGCGTTTATCGCCTATGGGTGGAAGCGGCGACGGATATCGCGCAGGAAATCTATCTGGGCTTCGTGCTGGACCGGAAATCCGAGCGTATCATGATCGTCGCATCTGGTGCCGGCGGGATGGAGATCGAGGATCTTGCCGAAAACGATCCCGACAGCCTTGTGCGCATGATCATCGACCCGGCCTCTGGCCTGTGCGATTTCGAGGCGCGTGAACTGGCTTTCCGTCTGGGCCTGACCGGCAACCAGATCGGCCAGATGGTCAACACGCTGCGCGCCTGCTACCGGGCGTATCGGGACCTGGACGCGACCATGGTTGAAATCAACCCGTTGGCGATTACCGGGTCTGGCGATCTGGTCGCGCTGGATGCCAAGATGAGCTTTGACACCAATGCCATGTTCCGCCGCCCCGAAGTGGCCGCGCTGCGCGACCTGTCTCAGGAAGATCCGCGCGAGGCGATGGCGGCAGGGTCGGGCCTGTCCTATATTGGGCTGGATGGCGACATTGGCTGCATCATCAACGGTGCGGGCTTGGCCATGGCCACGATGGATATGATCAAGCTGGCCGGGGCCGAACCCGCCAACTTTCTCGACATCGGTGGTGGTGCCAGCGCCGAGCGTGTTGTGACCGCGTTCCGCACGGTTCTGACCGACCCGAATGTGAGCGTGATCCTTGTCAACATCTTCGCGGGCATCAACCGCTGTGACTGGATCGCGGCAGGGGTTGTGCAGGCCTATAAAGAAGTGGGCATGACCATTCCGGTCGTGGTCCGCTTGGCGGGCACGAATGTGGATGAAGGCCGCCGCATTCTGGAAAGCGCCGATGTGCCGATCATCACCGCAGGCACCCTTGCCGAAGCCGCCGAGGCCGCCGTCAAAGCGCGCCCCAATGCCGCTGCTGCATAAGAAAGGATTACCGACATGGCTATTCTTATCACTCCAGAAACCAAGATCATCGTGCAGGGCATTTCGGGCCGGATCGGCCAGTTCCATGCACAGGAAATGATCGAAACCGGCACAAATGTCGTGGGCGGTGTGACGCCGGGTCGCGGTGGCACTACGGTTCTTGGCAAACCCGTGTTCAACACCGTGCGCGAAGCGGTGGAAGCAACTGGCGCGGATGCGTCCTTGATGTTCGTGCCGCCGCCCGTGGCCGCCGATGCGATGATGGAAGCAGCAGATGCGGGCATTCGCGTGGCTGTCAGCGTGGCAGATGGTATCCCCGCGCAAGACATGATGAAGGTCAAACGCTTCCTGCGCCGCTACAAGGAAACCCGCAAAATGCGCCTGATCGGGCCGAATTGCGCGGGTGTCATCAGCCCCGGGATCGGCTTCATGGGCATCATGCCGCCGCATATCTACATGCCGGGGCGCGTGGGGATCGTGGGGCGTTCCGGCACCTTGGGATATGAGGCGGCCAGCCAGATGAAGGAACTGGGCATCGGTGTCTCGACCTCTGTCGGCATTGGCGGCGACCCGATCAACGGCTCCAGCTTCCGCGATATTCTGGAACTGTTCGAGAATGACCCCGATACCGACGCAGTGATGATGATCGGCGAAATCGGTGGCCCGCAAGAAGCCGAAGCCGCCGAATATATCCGCGACCACATGACCAAACCGGTCGCGGCCTATATCGCGGGGCTGTCTGCGCCCAAGGGCCGCAAGATGGGCCATGCGGGCGCAATCATCTCGGCCTTTGGCGAAAGTGCGCAGGAAAAGGTTGTCATTCTTCAGGAAGCAGGCATCAAGGTCGCGCCGAATCCGTCCTCCATGGGGGTGACGGTGGCAGAAATCCTTGGCAAAAAGGCTGCTGCATGATGCACCCCGAAGGGTATGAAGATAAAGCCGTGGCCGATCCGCAAGCATGGGTCGGCCGCGTGGAAGAACATGATGGCGCGCTGACGCAGAACTTGGCGGGGATGATGGGCGCAACGCTGTCGCACGCAGCGGCCCCCGCGCACGACCTGCGTATCGGCGCGCCCCTGCCGCCCTTGTGGCATTGGATCGCGTTCCCGGAATTTGTGCCTTTGTCAGAGCTTGGCACAGATGGCCATCCTGCATTGGGGGGCTTCCTGCCGCCCTTACCTTATCCGCGCCGCATGTGGGCGGGCGGCAAGCTGGAATGGACGGGCGCGCTGGAGGTGGGCGAGGTCTTGCACCGGCGCTCGGAAATCTTGGCTGTAACAGAAAAACAGGGCACGACAGGATCGATGTTTTTCGTGCGGGTGGGCCACGATTTGCACGGCAAGAACGGGTCTATCCGCGAGGAACAGGACATCGTTTATCTGGACATGCCTGATGAATTCCGCCCGCCCCGCGCCATCCCCGCGCCGGACACCCCCGATTTCCACGAGATCGTGCCGATGAACGAAGCACGTCTGTTCCGCTTTTCTGCTGTCACCTTCAACGCGCACCGCATTCATTATGATCTGCCCTATGCGCGCGAGGTTGAAAAATACCCCGCCCTGGTGGTGCATGGCCCCATGCAGGCCTGCCTGCTGATGGAAGCCGCCTGCCGCCATACCGGGCAGGTGCCCAAACGCTTCCGCTTCAAAGGAGTGCACCCGATGTTCCACACCGAAGATACCGCCCTTGTCGGCCAGATGGACGCCGCCGCCCCGGCGGTCGACCTGTTCAGCGTGGCCGCCACGTCCAACCATCAATGCATGCAGGCCCGGATGGAGTGGTCTGCATGAGCGGCATTTTGCGCGGCATGCGCGTGGTTGAGGGTTCTGCCTTCGTCGCCGTGCCACTTGCGGGCATGACGCTGGCGCAAATGGGGGCCGATGTCATCCGTTTTGACCGCGTCGAAGGCGGCCTTGACGCCGGTCGCTGGCCGGTGGCCCCGTCCGGCCAAAGCATGTTTTGGGCGGGCATGAACAAAGGCAAACGCTCCATCGCCATCGACATGAAACACCCCCGCGGGCGCGAGATCATTTCGGAACTCATTTGCGCGCCGGGCGACGATGCAGGCCTGTTCATCACCAATCTGCGCGTGCGCGGCTGGATGGATTATGAAACCCTGTCCACCCGCCGTCCCGACCTGTGCATGGTCACGCTTACGGGCGACAGGCACGGCCGCCCGGCGGTGGATTATACCGTCAATCCCAGCTTGGGTTTTCCCATGGCGACCGGACCCGAAGGCTCCACAGACCCGGTCGCCCACGCGCTGCCGGCTTGGGATTGCATCGCGGGCAATATGGTTGTCTCGGCGCTGCTGGCGGCCGAACGCAAGCGCCTGCGCTGTAGCCAAGGGTCTTCGGTCGATCTGGCGCTCAAGGACGTGGCCGCCGCGATGCTGGGTCATCTCGGCGTGATCGGAGAGGTCGAGGTCAACAACATCTCGCGCCCCAAATCCGGCAATGCGCTTTATGGCGCTTATGGGCAGGATTTCCTATGTGCCGATGGCAAGCGCGTCATGGTCATCGGCCTGACCGACCGGCAATGGCGCAACCTGCTCAAGGTCACCGGCACGACAGAGACCATGGCGGCACTCGAAGCCCAACTCGGCACGTCCTTGGCGGATGAAGGCGCGCGCTGGGAACACCGCCACGCGATCACAGACATCCTTCGCCCGTGGTTCAAAGCCCGCGCCGTCGCCGATTTCGCCGACACATTCGAAAAAGCGGGCGTCACATGGTCGCAATTCCGTGACTTCAAGGAAGCCGTTGCCGAAGACGAAGACATGTCCCTCGACAACCCCATGTTTGCGCAACTCGATCAGCCCGGTATCGGCCGCTACCGCGTGCCCGGCACGCCCATGGCCTTCAGCCATGACCCGCGCGAAGCGCCGGTGCGCGCACCCGTGCTGGGTGAACATACCGAAGCAATCCTCGGCGATGTGATGGGCCTGCCCGCCACTGAAATCGCGTCGCTCTTCGATGCAGGCGTGGTCCGTCAGGGCAAACCATAGCCCCTTCATCCTTGCAAAAATATCCTGGGGGAGTGCGGTCCCGGCACGGGGCCGGACGGGGGCAAAGCCCCCTGAAGGAAGGGCTTGGGCAAAGCCCGCTATTTGGTCAGAACAAGCAACTCTGCCGTAACCAGAACTGCATTAACCCCCGCCGCCAATCGCCCTTCGATCATCCGGCCATCCAGCCCGATGCTGGCGACGTGCAGCGTCACACCCTCCGGCCCGACATGGCCATTGGTCAGCAATATCTCGGTTGCATAGCTGTCCAGCCGGTCCCCGTCTGTTTCTGTCCCGATCAAGCTGCCCAAACCCATCACGCGACCGGCCAGCCCAAGCCCTGCCAGTGCCGCGCCAATATCCTGATTGGGTCGCAGCGTGACCAGATGCGCGGGCAGGCCACCGCCGTGTGCCGCGCGCGCTTCCGGTCGGAACAGCGTGAACGCGGTTTCCGGGTCATGTTGTGCCACAAGGCAGCCGCCTTTCAGGCCCCAGCCCGTGACCGTGCAATCCCGCGCGAGAATGGCCTGATCCGGCAGGATATGCCCCATATGCTGCGTATCGCTGTCATCGGCCCATATGCCATGCGTATGCGTGAAGCGCGCGCCGTCGCGCCAGCCCAGATGCACGCAGCCTTGAACGATCCGCGCACCTGCGCCCATCTGGTGCGTTTTGCTATACCATGCCGCATGGCCGTTCTGCGCCGGGCCGGGGATGACATAGGCCAGCGGGTCCATCGCCACGTCGCGCAGGTCCAGAAACCCTCCGTCGAAGCCCTCGAAAGCGGTCGCAACTGCCTCCCCGAACGGCAAACCACCGCGTAAGACAATCTTTACCGGATGCGCCTGCACTGGCAGCGCGGTGGCGCGTGGTTCAACCGCGGCTCCGGGATGCGCAACGCGGCGCATCATGGCAATTGTCCGCGCGCGTCCAGTTCCGCGCGGATCATCTTTTTCGTGATCTTGCCATAGGCGGATTTAGGCAATTCGTCCCAGAACACCACATGGCGGGGCAGCTTGTAGCGGGCGAGTTTGCCGGATAGCCAATGCAGCAGATCGGCGGGCGGATCGGCTTGGCAGACGCAAACCGCCATCCCCACCTCGCCCCAGACCGGGTCGGGCACGCCCAGCACGGCCACTTCGGAAATCGCGGGGTGCATCAGCAGCTTTTCTTCAATCTCGCGCGGGTAGATGTTCGAACCGCCAGAGATATACATGTCCGACGCGCGCCCCGTCAGGTAAACGAAGCCCTGCGCATCCATATGCCCCAAATCGCCTGTCAGGAACCAGCCATTGCGGAAGGATTTGGCATTGGCCTCGGGGTTGTTGAAATAGCCGGCAAACACGGCGGGGCCGATCACGGCAATCTCGCCGGTCTCATTCGGTGCCACTTCGCGCCCCTCGGCATCCTGTATCTGAACCTGCATCCCGGTGCGGGCAAAGCCGCAGGTGCCGATGCGCATGGTCGCGTCGTCCATGTGGTGATGCGCGGGCGGCAGCACGGTGATGTTGCCCGTCACCTCGCCCAGCCCGAAATACTGCACCAGCACCGGCCCCAGCTTTTCCAGCGCGCGGATCTGGTCGGCGCGATACATCGGCGCGCCTGCATAGATCACATAGCGCAAGGACGTATGGTCATGCGCATCCACCGCCGGATGTTCGACCAGCAGTTTCACGATGGTCGGCACGGTGAACATGTTGGTCACGCGCCATTTTGCAACCAGCGCCCAAAGCTCGTCAGGGTCGAATTTCGCGCCCATAGGAAGGATGGTTTTCACCCCATGCGCCACTTGGGATAATTGATGCACGCCCGCGCCATGCGACAAGGGCGCTACCACAAGCGAGGCATCCTCTGGCCCGGTCGCGGGCATCAGGTCGCACAGGTGGTTGGTGATGACGAAGGCCATCTGCCCATGCGTCAGCACCGCCGCCTTTGGCCGACCCGTGGTGCCCGATGTGAAGAAAAACCAGCACGGGTCGTCGCGGGACACCTCTGCCACGGGCTGCGGCTGGTCCATATGCGGGGCGATCAGTGCGTCGTAATCCGGGCCAAAGGGGGCCGCGCCGATGGCGATTGCGGGTAGGTTGCAGGCTGTCGCATGCTCTGTGAATTCCGCCCCGCACAATAGCAGTTTCGCGCCCGAGGATTGCGCCAGATAGGCCACGTCTTCGGGCGATTGTCGGTAATTGGCGGGCACCCACACAGCCCCCGCGCGCCAGCAGCCGAACACGGCTTCGAACATCTGGTTGCAATTGGCCGATTGCACCAGCACGCGGTCGCCCTTTTGCACACCGTAATCCTGCACCAATGCGCGGGCGAAAGCGGTAGCGCGGGCGTCAAGTTCGGCCCATGTCCAAGCCTGCGTGCCCCAGACCAGCCCGATGTCATCCGGCGCACGCCGCGCGCTTTCCGTCAGCAGATGCGACAGGTTCATCACGCGCGTGGAAACCGGCGTCATGCGGTGCGACAGGTCCATGCTCACTTCACCCGCTCCATGATGGACACATAATTCGTGACAGCCGCGCCCCCCATGTTGAACACGCCTGCCATGGTGGCACCGGGGATTTGCATGTCGCCCGCGTCATGCGTCAGTTGTTGCGCGGCCATCACATGCATCGACACGCCCGTGGCTCCAATAGGGTGGCCCTTGGATTTCAGGCCACCAGAGGGATTCACTGGCAAGCGCCCGTCCTTGGCGGTAATCCCTTCGCGGATAACGCGGCCGCCTTGGCCCGGTTCTGCCAGCCCCATCGCCTCGTATTCCAGCAGTTCGGCAATGGTGAAGCAGTCATGGGTTTCCACCAGCGACAGATCATCAAGCCCAACGCCCGCCTGTTCCAGCGCCTTGGCCCATGCCAGCCTTGCGCCCTTGAATTCGAGCACGTCGCGGCGCGACAGGGCCATGATGTCATTGGCGTGGGCGCGCGCGCGAAACGCTATCGCGCGGCTCATCCCCGCCGCCGTGTCCGCATCGGCCAGCACCAGCACCGCCGCCCCATCGCTGACCAGCGAGCAATCTGTGCGCCGCAACGGCCCTGCCACGCGAGGGTTCTTGTCAGAGACCGTATTGCAAAACGCCACATCGAAGTGCTTGCGCATATGTGCCAAGGGGTTCGCCATGCCGTTCGCGTGGTTCTTGGCGGCGATCATGGCCAGTTCTTCCGACTTGTCGCCATAGCGCTGGAAATAGCTGGCGGCGATCTGCCCGAACAGGCCCGCAAAGCCGCCGTCGACCTCGGCTTCCTCGGCGCGGTAGCTGGCCCCCAGCAGAATGTCGCCCACCTCGGCAATCGGGGTGGCGGTCATCTTTTCGGCCCCCACCACCAGCGCGATCCGCCCGCGCCCGGATTCGATGAAATCCATCGCGCCATGCAGCGCCGCCGACCCTGTGGCGCAGGCGTTCTCATAGCGAGTGGCGGGGGTATGCGCGAAGCGTTCGTCTGCCATCGCGACCAGAGCGCCTTGGAAATCCTGCCGGGAAAAGCCGTTATTATAGACACCGACGAAGATGCCATCGACATCTTCCGCGCCAATGCCCGCATGTTCCAGCGCAGGGGCGAGGGCTTGGGCTATCAGGGCTTCGGTGGTCTCTGCCTCGGATTTGCCGAAGGCGGTGTGGGACCAGCCCACGATCTGCGCTTGTGCCATGTCGTTTCCTCCCCTTTTGGTGAGAGGTTAGACCGCGACCCTGACCTTGGCCAGAGCTTGCGCGCATGCAAAAGGCGGGCCGCTTGCGCAGGCCCGCCTTTCAGACTGTCGCAGCCCTTAGCTGTTGACGGCGTCTTTCAGTGCCTTGGCGATCGTCACCTTTACGGCGCGGTCGGCTTCCTTGGTCATGGTCTCGCCCGTGGCGGGGTTCCGGACCTGACGCTCTGGGCGGGCGCGGCACATGACCTTGCCAATGCCGGGCAGCGTGACAGCACCACCGGCCGCAACCTCGCGCATGACCAGCGCGGAAATCGCGTCCAGCGCGGCATTTGCGGTTTTCTTGTCGGCGTCCATCTCTTCTGCCAGGGCAGCGACAAGCTGGGTTTTGGTCATCGGTTTCGCGGTCATTCGTCTCTCCTGCATAAGTTTGGCGGCCTTGCTCGCACCGCTGTGAACTGTTTTGCGATGCGCATCTAGCCTTGTTTTGCGGTTGGTGACAATTCCTTGAACCCCGCAAAAGCACCTTTTCCAGAGGAAAAATGCCAGAAACCCGTGTGTTCTGGCGATGGGCGGGCCAAATATCGACCGGTGGTTACAAAAACGCCGTTTCGCTGAAGCTGCGCAGTTTCCGGCTGTGAATACGCTCCAACGGCATGTCACGCAGCAATTCCATGGCGCGAATCCCGATCTGTAGATGCCGCGCGACTTGTGTTCTGTAAAAGCTCGACGCCATTCCGGGCAGCTTCAACTCGCCATGCAGCGGCTTGTCGGACACGCATAGAAGCGTGCCGTAGGGCACCCGGAATCGGAAACCATTGGCGGCAATCGTGGCGCTTTCCATGTCCAGGGCAATCGCGCGGGATTGTGACAACCGCTGCACCGGGCCGGATTGATCGCGCAACTCCCAGTTGCGGTTGTCGATGGTGGCGACAGTGCCGGTGCGCATGATCTGCTTGAGCCCGTAACCGTCCAGTTGCGTGACCTGTGCCACGGCGTCTTGCAGCGCGATCTGTATTTCGGCCAAGGCCGGGATTGGCACCCAGACCGGCAGATCGGCATCCAGCACGTTGTCTTCGCGCAAATATGCATGGGCCAGCACGAAATCGCCCAAGGCCTGAGAGTTGCGCAACCCCGCGCAATGGCCCACCATCAACCACGCATGAGGGCGCAGCACCGCGATGTGGTCGGTCGCGGTTTTCGCATTCGAGGGGCCAACCCCGATATTGACCAGCGTGATGCCCGCGCCCTTGGCGCGTTTCAGATGATAGGTCGGCATTTGCGGCAGGCGGGGCAGGGGGGGGATAACGCCATCCGGCTGGGTGATGACCGCATCGCCGGGGGCGACAAAGGCGGTGTAGCCGCTGGCGGGGTCGCGCAGCATCTCACGTGCAAACCCCTCGAATTCATCGACATAGAACTGGTAGTTTGTGAACAGGATATGGTTCTGGAAATGCTCTGGCGTGGTGGCGGTGTAATGCGCCAGCCGCGCCAGCGAGTAATCGACGCGCTGCGCGGTAAACGGCGCCAGCGGCAGTGACCCATCCGGGTTGCGCACGCGGTCGCCATTGACGATGTCGTCATTCGTGGTGTCCAGATCGGGCACGTCAAACACGTCCCGCAAGGACAGCGCCATCTCGCCGCCCTCTGGCAAGGCGACGTCTCCGCGCCCGGCCATTGCGAAATGCAGCGGGATCGGGGTGGCAGAGGGGCCGATGCTGACGGGCATGCCGTGATTTTCCATCAAGAGCGCGATCTGCTGGCGCAAGTAATGGCAAAACAGGTCGGGCCGTGTGACCGTGGTCGCATATTCGCCGGGTTCGGCCACATGGCCAAAGCTGAGGCGCGAATCCACCTTGTCGAAACGCGTCGTTGTAAAGCGGATTTCGGGGTAAAACGCACGGTAGCGTCCTGCGGGTGCGCCGCCCTTGGCCAACCCGTTGAATGCCGCGATCAGGAATTGCGTGGCTTCTTGGTAGAGCGCCTCCAACCGGGCGACGGCTGCATCCGGGTCGGTGTAGCTGACATGAAGCGTTTCAGGCGGTGTGATAATCTCGGCAGGGGTCATTGACTGTCCAGTTCATGTTTGGTGCAGCTTGCCTCATGCCGGTGCCCGCGACAAGCAGACGCTGCCATAAATTGCCCTTCCCCCCTGCACCCTGATCGAATACCTTCATGGCATGACAACAGCATTTTATACCCATGCCGATGGTGAGGCGCACCAGACCCCGCCCGGCCATCCCGAAGCCCCTGCGCGGCTGGCCGCGATTGCCGATGCTTTGGCCGAACCGGATTTTGCGGCACTCGACCGGCAATCCGCGCCGCTTGCCAATGAAGAGCGCGTGCGTTTGTGCCATCCGCAAGCCTATATCGACCGTATTCGCCGGGCGTTGCCGGCAGCGGGTATCTACCAGCTTGATGCTGATACGCATGTTTCGAACATGTCCATGCAGGCGGCTTTGCGCGCTGTGGGCGGGGCCTGTGCCGCCGTGGACCGGGTTATGGGCGCGCAGGGCGGCAATGCCTTTGTCGCCATGCGCCCGCCGGGCCACCATGCCGAGACCGAGAAACCGATGGGCTTTTGTCTGTTCGGCACCGTGGCGATTGCTGCCAAATATGCCATGCAGATGTATGGGCTAACCCGTGTTGCGGTGGTGGATTTCGATGTGCACCATGGCAACGGCACGCAAGACCTGCTCTGGGACGAACGCCGCGCGATCTTCATCTCCAGCCACCAAATGCCGCTCTGGCCGGGCACAGGTGCGGCGGATGAAACCGGCGCGCATGGCAATGTCATGAATGTGCCGCTGAAACCGGGCACCGATGGTGCAGCCTTCCGGCGCATTTATGAAGATATTGTCTTGCCCCAACTGGACCGTTTTGCGCCGGAACTGGTCATTGTCTCTGCCGGGTTCGACGCGCATCGCGATGATCCCCTCGCCCAGCTTGACCTGCTGGAAGACGATTTTGCATGGGTCACGGGCGCTTTATGCGACGTGGCGGCCAAACATGCTGATGGGCGTCTGGTTTCCGTGCTGGAAGGCGGCTATGACCTGCCCGCGCTGGGCCGGTCGGTCGCGGCGCATGTCAAGGTTCTGATGGAGCGCAGCGCATGAGCGACACCCCGATTGACGAGATGAGCTTCGAGGCTGCTTTGGCCGAGTTGGAGCAGGTTGTCACCCGGCTGGAACGCGGTGATGTGCCCTTGGAGGACTCGATCACGCTGTATGAACGCGGCGCAAAGCTGAAAGCGCATTGCGAAGCACGGCTGCAAGCGGCGCAGATGCGGGTTGAAGCCATCCGGCTGGCCGAAGACGGCAGCCCCAAGGGAACAGAGCCATTCAACCCATGAGCGCCTTTCCCACTGCGCTAAGTGCCGCCGCTGATCGTGTCGAAGCGCGGTTGCAAGCCGAGATAGCGACCCTTCCGCCCAGTATGGTGCGCGATGCGATGGCTTATGCGGCAAGGGGTGGCAAGAAGCTGCGCGGCTTTCTGGTGCTGGAAAGCGCACGATTGCACGGGATCGGGCCGGAACAGGCGGTGGCAAGTGCCGCCGCAATAGAGGCGATCCACGCCTATTCGCTGGTGCATGATGACTTGCCGGCAATGGATGACGATGATCTGCGCCGCGGACAGCCCACGGTGCATGTGAAGTGGGACGAAGCGACCGCCATTCTGACGGGCGACGCGTTGCAAACACTGGCTTTCGGGCTGCTGGCGCGGCCTGATGCCGCGCCCACCGATTCCGGGCGTCTTGCATTGCTGGCCACGCTCGCCCACGCCTCTGGCGGGGCAGGCATGGTGCTGGGGCAGGCGCTGGACATTGCCGCCGAAACGTCTGCGACCCCGCTGGACCTGCCTGCCATCACCGCGCTGCAAGCGGGCAAGACAGGCGCGCTGATCGAATGGTCGGCCTGTGCTGGTGCGCGCATGGCCGGGGACGACCCTGCGCTGCTTGCTGACTATGCGCGGGCGCTGGGGCTGGCTTTCCAGATCGCCGATGACCTGCTGGACATAGAGGGCGATGCCGCGCTCGCCGGTAAACGCCTGCAAAAGGACATGGCGGCGGGTAAGGCGACATTCGTCTCTCTGCTTGGGGTCGACGGCGCCAAGGCGCGTGCGCGCCAGTTGGTCGCGCAGGCACAGGATGCCCTTGCCCCCTATGGGTCGCAGGCCGATATATTGCGAGACGCCGCCCAATTCGTTATTGCCCGCAAGGCGTAACCCTCTGCGCGCATGCCAAGGACCAAAGCCCATGCCTGACACGCCCCTTCTGGACAAGGTCCACAGCCCCGCCGATTTGCGCGGCATGACCGATGCGCAGTTGCGGCAAGTGGCCGACGAATTGCGCGCCGAAACCATTTCTACCGTGTCCGAAACAGGCGGTCACTTGGGCGCAGGGCTTGGTGTGGTGGAATTGACCGTGGCGCTACATGCCGTGTTCGACACGCCGCGCGACCGGCTGATCTGGGATGTATCGCATCAATGCTACCCGCATAAAATTCTGACGGGCCGCCGTGACCGAATGCGCAGTTTGCGGCAAGAAAACGGGCTGTCGGGTTTCACCAAACGCTCGGAATCTCCCTATGATCCGTTCGGCGCGGCGCATAGTTCGACCAGTATTTCCGCCGCCTTGGGCTTTACCATGGCGCGCGACCTTGGTGGAACACCCGACCCGGCGCTGGGCGACGCGATTGCCGTCATCGGCGACGGTGCCATCAGCGCGGGCATGGCCTATGAGGCGCTGAACAACGCGGGCCATCTGGGCAAGCGGTTGTTCGTTATCCTCAACGACAATGAAATGTCCATCGCGCCGCCCACCGGCGCCATGTCCAGCTACCTGTCGCGCATTTATGCCGACCGTCCGGTGCAAGACCTGAAACACGCGGTGAAGGGGGCCTTGTCCTTCATGCCCGGCCCGATTCAGGAAGGCGCGCGCCGCGCCAAGGATCTGCTGAAACACGCAACCGTCGGCGGCACCTTGTTCGAGGAGTTGGGCTTCAATTACATCGGCCCCATTGACGGGCATGATCTGGACCAGCTTTTGTGGGTTTTGCGGACGCTTCAGGCGCGTGCCGATGAACCCGTGCTGATCCATGTGCTGACCAAGAAGGGCAAGGGCTACGCCCCGGCCGAAGATGCCGAGGATCGCGGCCATGCCCGCGCCAAATTCGACATGGTTACGGGCAAGCAGCAAAAAGCCGCGCCCAACGCCCCCAGCTACACCAAGGTTTTTGCGCAGGCTTTGATTGACGAAGCCGGGCGCGATGACAAGATCGTGGCCGTCACGGCGGCCATGCCCGATGGCACGGGGTTGGACCTGTTCGCCAAGGCGCACCCGGACCGCATGTTCGACGTGGCGATTGCCGAGCAACATGGGGTAACTTTCTGCGCCGGGCTGGCAGCTGGCGGCATGAAACCGTTTTGCGCGATGTATTCGACATTTCTGCAGCGCGGCTACGATCAGGTCGTGCATGACGTGGCCATTCAACGCCTGCCGGTGCGCTTTGCCATAGACCGGGCGGGGCTTGTCGGCGCGGATGGCGCGACCCATGCTGGCAGTTTCGACGTGGCCTATCTGGCCAACCTGCCGGGGTTCACCGTTATGGCGGCCGCGGACGAAGCGGAACTGGTCCACATGGTCGCCACCGCCGTCGCGCATGACGAAGGCCCGATCGCCTTTCGCTACCCGCGCGGCGAAGGTGAGGGCGTGGAGTTGCCAGAACGCGGCGTGCCGCTGGAGATTGGCAAGGGCCGGATGATCCGCGAAGGATCGCGCGTGGCGATCCTGTCTTTCGGCACGCGTCTGGGCGAGGTGCTGAAAGCCTGCGAGGCGCTGGCCGCCAAAGGCATTACCCCAACCGTGGCCGATGCGCGCTTTGCCAAGCCGCTGGATCGCGAAATGATCCTTGGCCTTGCGCGCGACCATCAGGCGCTAATCACCATAGAGGAAGGCGCTGTCGGCGGCTTCGGCAGTCATGTCGCGCAGCTTCTGGCCGAGGAAGGCGTGTTCGACCATGGGCTGAAATTCCGCTCCATGGTTTTGCCCGACATCTTCATCGACCAAGCCAGCCCGGCGGCGATGTATGACGTGGCCGCAATGAACGCGCCGCAGATTGTCGAAAAGGTGCTGTCAGTGCTGGGCGAAGGCGCGCAGGCACTGACAGCTTGATCGATCCGGGATTGCCCGCAGATGCTTAGTCCTGCGCCCGCAGAATTCCTGCGGGCCGCGCGCTCAGGGGCCGCAGCGCGAACAGCAAGCCTGCGATCAGCGTGGCAATGACGCCACCCGCGATGATGCCCAATGCCGAATAGGGCTCGAACCGGTAGGGGCTTTCCATCACGAAGCGCATAACCGCCCAACTGGCCAGCGCGCCCGCCCCCAGCGCCACGATCCCTGCCGCCGCCCCCATCAGCGCAGAGCGTAGCGCAAAGCTGGTCAGGATAGCGGCGCGGCTTGCGCCAAGGGTTTTCATCACCGCCGCTTCGAACACACGCGCGCGCTCGCCTGCCGCCGCCGCGCCGATCAGCACGACAAAGCCTGTGAGCAAGGTCGCCAAAGCCGCGTAGCTTGTGGCGGTGGCCATGGTCGAGAGCGCTTCTGTTACGCGTTCCGCCGCTTCCCGCACACGAATGGCGGTGACATTGGGAAACAAGTTGGACAGATCGCGCAGGATCGCGCCCTCTGCTGCTTCGGCGGCGTAAACGGTGGCAATATGCGTGTGCGGCGCGGCAGAGATCGGCATGGGTGACATGACCATCACGAACCCGATGCCGCCGGTCGAAAAATCGACCTCGCGCAGGCTGGCAATAGTGGCCGTGATCTCGCGCCCAAGCACATTGACGGTGACGGTGTCGCCCAAGCTCAGGCCCAGCTCGTCGGCCTCTTCCTGTGCAAAACTTATCAGGGGCGGGCCGGCATAGTCGGGCGCCCACCATTCGCCGGCGGTCAGGGTCGCGCCCTCTGGCAGGTTGGCGGAATATGACACGCCGCGATCCCCGCGCAGCACCCAATGGCCAGAATTCGGATGGTCGCGCGCCGGGATGCCGTTCAGCGCGGTCACAACACCGCGCAGCATGGGCGCGGTTTGCACATCTTGCACATCCGGGTCTTGAGCAAGCCGGTCCAGAAATTCGTCAATCTGCGTATTCTGGATATCCAGAAAGAAATAGCTGGGCGCGCGGTCGGGCAGGTCGGTGGCGATGGCGTTGCGCAGATTGTGGTCAATCTGGCCCACGGCGGCCAGCACCGTCAACCCCAGCCCCAGAGACAGGATGACCGCGCCCGCGCCCTCACGCGGGTTGGAAATGGCACCCATTGCCATGCGCAGCGCAGTTTTGCCGCGCAGCGCGCGCGACCGGGCCAGACGCCGCGCCAAAACGCGCACCCCGATGGCCGCCAGTGCCAGCACGACCAGCGCGCCAAGCACGCCGCCAGCCGTGGCGAAGGCCAAGGCCGGGACTGACGCGAAAGCGGCAGAAATCAGCACCAGCCCGACCACCAGCGCGGCAATCACCAGCAGATAGGGCAGGCGCGGCCAGCTTTGCGTGGCTTCTGCCGTGCCCCGAAAGATCGTCGCGGCGCGCACATGTTCGGTGCGCGCCAATGGCCATAGCGTGAAGATAAGTGCGGTCAGCGCGCCGTATATCGCGGCCTCGGACAAGGCTGCGGGCGAGAGTGAAATCTCCAATGACACCGGCAGTTGGTCGGCCACCAAGGGCGCGACAACGAAGGGCACAAGCGCCCCCAGCGCCAGCCCTACGGCCAGCCCCAGCCCGGTAAGCACGCCGATTTGCATAAGGTAAACGGTAAAGATGGTGCGGCTTTGCGCGCCAAGCGTTTTCAGCGTGGCGATGGTGTTGGTCTTGCTGTCCAGATAGGTGCGCACGGCGGCGGACACGCCAACACCGCCCACGGCCAGCCCCGCCAGCCCCACCAGCACCAAAAAAGACGACACCCGATCAATGACCCGGCGCACCTGAGGGGCGGCATTGCGGCTGTCACGCCAGCGAACGCCTGCACCGTCCAGCCCGGCAAGAGCGGTCTCGCGAGCGGCATCGAGGTCGGTGTCGGGCAGCAGCAGGCGGTAATTCACCTCATACAGCGTGCCCGGCCCTAGTAGTTCGGCATTTTCCAAGGCCATCGTGCGCACCAGCGTGCGCGGGCCGAAGCCGAAATTGCCGCCAAACCCGTCGGGTTCGCGGGTGATATGGGCCGTCAGGACAAAGTCCTGGACGCCAAGGCGGAAGGTATCGCCAATCTCCAGCCCCAAACGATCGGCCAAAATGGGTTCCATCACGCCGCCGGGCAGGCCATTTGCACCGTCCAGAGCTTGCGATAACGGCAAGGGCGGGTCGAGCCGCATCTCGCCCACCAGCGGATAGGCGCTGTCTACAGCTTTCACTTGCGTGATCGCGCGCTCGGCATCCTCGCCGCCCGCTCCGGCCACGGCCATGGAGCGGAAATCATACACTTCGGACACGTCCGCTGCGAATGCGTCTATGAAGGCGCGTTCCTCTGCGTTCGCCTCGCGGTAGGTGAAGCGCAATTCCGCATCACCCCCCAGAAGCGTTGCGCCCTCGCGTTCCAGCCCCGCATCGATCGCGCTGCGAATAGACCCGATAGCCGCAATCGCGCCGACACCAAGCGCCAGACAGGCAAGGAATACCCAGAACCCGCGCAAGCCGCCGCGCAACTCGCGCCGGGCAATGTTCCACGCGACCGGGATCATTCGGCGGCCTTTGAAACGCGTGCGTTATCCTGCGCGACCCTGCCATCGGCCAGATGGATGACCCGGTCGCAGCGCGCAGCAAGGTCGGGCGCATGCGTGACCAGCACCAGCGTTGCCCCATGGCGGTCGCGCAATCCGAACAGAAGATCCATGATCGCTTGTCCGTTTGGCCCGTCCAGATTGCCCGTCGGCTCATCCGCCAGCAAAATATCGGGGCGCGGGGCGGCAGCGCGGGCCAAGGCCACGCGCTGTTGCTCGCCGCCCGACATTTGTGCGGGGTAATGTTCGATCCGGTGGCCAAGGCCCACGGCGCGCAATTCTTCCTCGGCACGGTCGAACGCATCGGATTTTCCGGCGAGTTCCAGTGGCGTGGCTACGTTTTCCAAAGCCGTCATGGTCGGAATAAGGTGGAAAGACTGGAACACCACCCCCATATGATCCCTGCGAAAACGAGCGAGCGCGTCTTCGTTCAGCGTGGTCAGATCGTTCCCAAGGGCGGTAATCTTGCCCGCTGTCGCGCGCTCCAGCCCGCCCATCAGCATCAGGAGGGATGACTTGCCCGACCCCGACGGACCCACCATGCCCACAGTCTGCCCGCGCACAATGTCGAGAGTTATGTCACGCAGAATAGTGACCGGCCCGGCATTTCCTGCAAGGGTTAGCTCGACATTCGACATAGAAAGCACGGAATCAGTCATGAAAATCGTCCTGCATCAGTTCGCTTCCTTCGCATATGGGGTGTCACGTTCCGCTGGCAACCGCGCACGCGCCGGGCTTTTGGGTTTAACGGCGTTATGTGCGCTTTCCGTCGCGCCGGCCACGGCAGACACGGTGCGGCTGGTGGCGCTGGGGGATAGCTTGACCCAAGGCTACGGGCTGCCGGAAAACGACGGTTTTGTCCCCGTGTTGCAGGACTGGCTGACACAGCAAGGTGCGGATGTGATCGTCATTAACGCAGGCGTGTCGGGCGATACGACCGCGGGGGGCCTCGCCCGCATGGATTGGACGCTGGCCGAACCCGCCGACGCGATGATCGTGGCGTTGGGTGGCAATGACCTGCTGCGGGGCCTTAGCCCGAAAACCAGCCGCGAGAATCTGGACGGTATTCTGGCCCGGCTGGAGTTGGAGCGCATCCCGGCACTGTTGGTCGGTCTGCCCGCGCCGGGGAATTATGGCCCCGAATTCAAAAATGCGTTCGAGGCCATGTATGTTGATCTGGCGGCGAAATACGATGTGCCGCTTTACCCCGATTTCCTGCGCCCTTTGTCGGAGAAGGCGGACGCTGGCATGTCGTTTCGGGATTTGATGCAGGATGACAACATCCACCCCAACGCAACCGGCGTGCAAGAGATTGTCGATGCGATGGGGCCAGAGGTCTTGCAGCTTGTGCAGTCTGTCGCGGAGGCAGAGGGCTAAGGCGCAGATTACTGGTCGCGCGCAGGCACCTTTTGCAACAGCGGCATCAGCGCGCCCATTTCTGGCCCACGCGCTTGGCCCGTCAAAGCCATGCGCAGCGGCATGAACAGCCCCTTGCCCTTGCGCCCGGTGGCAGCTTTGACCGCATCGGTCCAGTCTTTCCACGCGGTCGGGCCATAGGGCGGCGGCGGTAGCAGGGTCAGGGCTTGGGCAATAAACTCGCGGTCTTCGTCTGCAATGACCGGGCTTGCCCCGTCGCGGCAGAGCGCCCACCAGCCCGACAGGTCATCCAATGTCGTGATGTTTTCGCGCGCCACGTCCCAGAACTGCGGTGCCAGATCGTCGGGCACACCAAGGCTGCGGATGGTGTCCGCAACCGCCGCATAGGGCCGCGCTTGCAGGTCGCCGCGCGTCAGGGGCCACAGGTCTTCGGCATCGAATTTGGTGGGGGCGGACCCGAATTGCGACAACTCGAAACCCTCGGCAATCTCGTCCAGCGAGGCGCGCAACTCCACCGGTTGGCTGGACCCAAGCCGCGCCATCAGCGACAACAGCGCGTTGGGGGTTACGCCCTGTTCGCGCAGATCGCGCAATGACAGCACGCCCAGCCGTTTCGACAATGCTTCACCCTGCGGGCCGGTCAGAAGCGAATGATGTGCAAATCTGGGAACGGTTCCGCCAAGCGCCTCGATGATCTGGATTTGCGTGGCCGTGTTCGTCACATGGTCAGACCCGCGCACGACATGGGTTATGCCCATATCGGTATCATCCACCACAGAGGCGAGCGTATACAGCACCTGCCCATCGGCACGGATCAGCACCGGGTCGGACACGCTGGCGGCGTCGATGGAGAGCGGCCCAAGGATGCCGTCGTTCCATTCGATCCGGGTTTGGTTCAGCAAAAAGCGCCAATAGCCATCGCGCTCGGCACGCAAGGCTTCGCGTTCGGCTTCGCTGAGCGTGAGGGCCGCGCGGTCATAGACCGGCGGGCGGCCCATATTCAGTTGCTTCTTGCGCTTCAGGTCCAGCTCGGTCGGCGTTTCAAAACACTCGTAGAAACGGCCATCAACACGCAGTTTTTCGGCTGCGTCCTGATAGCGGTCCAGCCGTTTCGATTGCTGCTCGACCCGGTCCCAGGTCAAGCCCAGCCATTCCAGATCGAACTTGATCGCGTCGATATATTCCTGTTTGGAGCGTTCCGGGTCGGTGTCATCCAGCCGCAGCACGAATTTGCCACCTTGCTGCCGCGCGATCAGGTAGTTGAACAGCGCCGTGCGCAGGTTGCCGATATGCAGATAGCCCGTGGGCGAAGGCGCGAAGCGGGTGACGATGCTGGACATGGTGAAAACCCCTTTTTCATCCTCTTTCCTCTTTCACAAGCCCCGCGCGCATGCAAGACCGTGAGCATGAACGACACACTCTGGACCGACCATCTGCCCCCAGATGACGCCGATTTTCTGGCGCTGGTCGCGGCTGCGATTGCGGAGCTGCCAGAGCCTTTTGCCACCCATGCCAAAGCGGTTGCGGTGCAGGTCGTCGATTTCGCGCCTGATGCCATGCTGGACGAAATGGGTATCGAAGACCCGTTCGAGTTGACGGGGCTATATGACGGCACGCCCCTGCCAGAGAAACTGGGCGAGCAGGTGCTTGGGCCGGATACGATCTGGCTGTTTCGTCGTCCCATTCTGGACGAATGGGTCGCGCGCGGCGACATTCCGCTGGGCCATCTGGTCGCGCATGTCTACCTGCACGAATTGGCGCATCATTTCGGCTGGTCGGATCGCGATATCGCGCAGGTAGCGCCGTGGATGGATTAGGCGTATCGCCGGCTTGTCTTGGAAAAGCCGTGGCCCTAACGTGGCGCGGCAGCTTCGGGAGGGTGGATGCACAAACTCTGGGTATTGATCGCGGTTCAGGCCACCGTTGCCGCCGCAAGCCTTGTGGTCGAAATTGTCGCGGGCCGGATGCTCGCACCCTATGTGGGCATGTCGCTTTACACATGGACATCCATTATCGCGGTGGTGTTGGCCGGGTTTTCGGCGGGGCATTGGGTTGGCGGGCGGCTGGCGGAATTGCCACCGGACCAAGCCTTGCGCGCGAATGGCTGGGCGCTTCTGGCAGCGGCGCTGACCACGGGCGGTGCGTTGTTCCTGTTGCGCGGTGTGGCCGGGCCGATAATCACAACGGTTGACCACCCGGTCGCCGTGATCGTGGTGCTGACGACGCTGGTGTTTTTTCTGCCATCCTTCTTCGCGGGCATCCCGGCCCCGATCCTGAGCCATGTGGCCGTGTTGCGCCACCCGGACCGCGCCGGCCGCGCTTTGGGCGCGATGTTTGCCGCAGGCGCGTGGGGGGCCATTCTTGGTACGCTGGCGGCGGGGTTCATCTTTGTTTCTTGGCTCGGCAGCACCGGCACCTTGGTTGTGGTTACGGTGGTTTATGTGTTTTTGGCGTTGCACAGCCTTTGGGCTGCGCGCGGATTTGGCCGCTGGATGACGCAAGGCGCTGTCGCCGCGCTTCTGCCCTTGGTTCTTGCGGGTACGACCCTGACCCGGCCTGATCCATGTTTGGTCGAAAGCAGCTATTTCTGTATTCGGGTCGTGGACCAGCCGGGCGAGCCGCTTCTGCGCTATATGGTGTTGGACCACTTGGTGCATGGCGTTTCGGACGCAGCGGACGCGCGCGCCATGATCCCGTCACACGGGATTATGCTGGACGGTCTTTCGCGGCTGCGGATGGCAGAGCGCGACGCATGGTCGGCGTTCCTGATCGGCGGCGGTAATTATGCCTTGCCGCGCGCATGGTCCGCGCATGAAGAACCGGTTGATGTGACCGTGGCCGAAATGGACACGGAAGTGACCCGGATTGCGGCGGAACAGTTCTGGTTCGACCGCGATACGGCAACCGTTATCCACGCCGATGCACGGCGCGTGTTGATGCGGTCGGATGTGACTTATGACATCGTGATTGGCGATGCTTTCACCGATATTGCCGTGCCGGAACATCTTATAACGCAGGAATTCTTCAGCCTTGTGAATAGCCGGCTGAACTCCGGCGGCGCTTATATCATGAACGTGATCGACCATATGGACCGGCTGGAGGCGCTGGCCTCTGTCGTCGCCACCGCGCAAGAGGTATTCGACGTGGTCGAGGTTTGGGCCGACCCGTTGCATGACCCGTCAGAGGATCGGCGCGTGTTCATCATGGTCGCGGGCGACGCGCCCACGCCGGTCAGCCAGTTCACCCATCTGCACCCCGAAGCGCGGCAGGTGGTGCGGGTGGATGCCGCGTCCATCCGCGATCTGGTCGCGCGCGACAGCACCGTTGTGATGACGGATGATTACGTGCCGATTGCCCGGCTGATGGGGGCGCGGAGTTAGGTGGTAGGGCGGTTGTGCGGGACGGGGCCGCCATTTAGGTGCAATAGCGATCGGCCCAAGATATGCTGGCCTTTTATATAATCTGGCGCTCAGATAAGTTCAAAGGCTAAATAGTAACTATGAAAGGTCGCCAGTGTGAAGATTGAAGGACAGGAGTTGATTTCGAGAGGAACGATAGGTAGCGGTCGTATCCTAAATTCTGTCTGCCTTGCTGTTTTGTTGACTTGGATTTTCGAAATCGACACGAGTGGATTAAGTGTTCTAGGAGTTGATCTGCCACCCGCAGAACTGATGTCCGCTTACGCAGTCGCCATGTCATTCATGTTTGTGGGGTATGCCATCAATTGGTTTGGTGATGTTATCGCATTTAAGAAATGGAACAAGGGTGGGCTTGTTGGTGGGGGTAACTTGATCGGAAAGGGTGGGTCGCCCTTAAGAACTGAAATAGAAGATCTCATTGTCAAAATCGAAGAAAACCAAGAAAGTTTCAAAACCTTGATAAAGACAGATGAAGCACAGAATAAAAAAACAGCGGCTGTCCTCCAGCGCATGGACGCACTTACGAAAGACTTGGAGGGTATAAAGCGCGGTGTATCCGGGCTTTCAGTCTATGGACATTTCGTTCTGTTCGTCTGGTATTGTGCTGTTCCTGCAGGGCTCTTCGGTTTTGCTCTTTGGATTTTGCTTTATGGGTAAGTGATTACTGGGTTGGGTTCTGACAAATCACAAATTTTTTGCATTACATAGCCCCTAAAACGGGAAAAACAACGGGATCACCCCCACCGCCATCGCCGCATAAAGCAGGTTCAGCGGCAGACCCACGCGCAGGAAATCGGTGAACTTGTAGCCCCCGGCGCTGTAGACAAACGTGTTCGTCTGGTAGCCGATGGGCGTGGCGAAGCTGGCTGATGCCGCGAACATCACGGCAATGATAAACGGGCGCGGGTCGTAGCCCAGTTGCAGCGCCAGCGCGATCACGATGGGGCCGACCAGCACAGCCACGGCGTTGTTCGACACCATTTCGGTCAGCGCATTCGTCAGCACATAGACCGCCGCCAGAATTGCGAGCGGCCCGAAGCCCCCCACAAGCCCGATGAACTGCGCCACGATCAGCTCTGCCGTGCCGGTGGCGGCCATGCCCATGCTTAGCCCCAACATGCCGAAAATCAGGAACAGGATGCGCCAGTCGATGGCGTCGAAGGCCTCGTCCGGGTCAACGCAGCGCGTCAGCATAACGACGACCGCGCCCACCACCGCAAGTCCTGCAATGGGCATGACATTCAGTGCCGCCAGCGCGACTACCGCAAGAACGGTGCCAATGGCAATCGGGGCCTTGCCGCGCCGCACGGGCTGGTCGGACGGTTCGGAGAGGTTGACGATCCCGCCATCCTCGATCATCCGCTGAATGCCTTCGGGCGGTCCTTCCAGCAGTAGCGTGTCGGCAAATTGCAGGCGCAAATCCTGCACTTCGTCCGAGATGTTGCGCTCTTGGCGGTGCACCGCCATCAGGTAAACCCCGTAGCGCCGCCGCAGTTTCAGCGCCTTGATGGGCCGCCCGCGCAGGGGCGAATTGGGGCCGATGCTGGCTTCCATCGTGATGGTGCGGTCGGCGGTGACGGGGGCGAAGCCGCTATCGGCCATGTCGCGGAATTCGATCTCGCCGTCTTCCTTCAAGCCAAGGATTTCGCCGGTATCGGTCTTGATAACCACGCGGTCGCCCGCTTCCAGCACCACGTCGTCCATCTTGCGCCGCAAGGAAAGCTCGCCGCGCACCACGTCCAGCACCCGCGCAGCCCGGCTGTTGAAGGGCAGGTCTGCCAAGGTTTGCCCGATATAGGTAGAGCCCGCCGGGATCAACAGACGTGCCATGAACTTGCGTTTGCTATCTTGCCCCAGCATCGATGCCATAGAGGTGCGGTCAGGCAACAGGAACCGACCGGCAAACACCATATACAGGATGCCGACACTGGCCATCATCAGCGCCGGCAAGGTCATTTCGAACATCGTCAGCGGCGGTTGATCCGCGTCCAGCGCGACCCCGCTCATCAAGATATTGGTCGATGTGCCCACAAGTGTCAGCGTTCCGCCCATGATCGCTGCGTATGAGAGTGGGATCAACATACGGGACGGGGCGACACCCAAAGAACTGGCGACCGAAATCATGACAGGTGTCAGCAGGATGACCACGGGCGTATTGTTCATGAAGGCCGATGCCGCCATCGCGCCCCCCATCATCAGGAACATCGCCCGTAGGTAAGATCCGCGCGCATGTGTGCGCATCCATGCGCCAAGTATGTCCAGAACGCCCGTGCGTTCCAGTGCTGCCGACAGGATGAACATCATCGCAATCGTGATCGGCGCGGGCGAGGAGAAGACTTGTAGAAAATCGTTGGTGGGTAGAATGCCCGTGACCAGCAGCGCAGCAGAAGCGCCCAGAGCGGTCACTTCGGGCGGGTAGATTTCTTTGGCGAAACTGAACAGAACAGCCGCCAGCACCAGTAAAACGAAGATCTGATCGAAGCTCATTCAAGGCCTGCCGGAATCGGGTTCAGTTTTGCGCAGTTAAGTCTGAATTCCGCCTGTGTCACAATGAGAAAACCGGGCAGGGCAAGCGATGCTTTGGCTGCACGCCACAAAATGCCGCACCGCACCGGAGGCTTGGCATGGCCTTGGCGCACGCTCTGTATTAGGCTCGCGGTTAAACGCAGGGAAAGGATTGCAAGGATGACATTCAAGGCGCTCGTTGTCGACAAGCTGGAAGATGGCACCACCAAGGCCAGTGTGCAGGATATGACCGAAGACCGGCTGCCCGCAGCCGAGGTTCTTGTGCAGGTCGCCTACTCTACCGTCAACTACAAGGATGGGCTGTGCATTGGCCCCGGTGGCGGCTTGGTGCGCAAGTATCCGCATGTGCCCGGCATTGATTTCGCCGGAACGGTAGAGGCGTCGGACGACCCGCGCTACAAGCCAGGAGATGCGGTCGTTTTGACCGGCTGGCGCGTGGGGGAGGCGCATTGGGGCGGTTACGCCCAAAAGGCCCGCGTCAAGGCCGATTGGCTGGTGCCCCTGCCCGACGGGATAAGCGCGCGGCAGGCGATGGCGGTTGGCACGGCGGGGTTCACGGCGATGTTGGCAGTCATGGCGCTGGAAGATCACGGGCTGAAGCCTGGCAATGGCCCCGTGCTGGTCACGGGGGCCGCAGGCGGGGTCGGTTCCGTTGCCGTGGCGATCCTGTCTGCTTTGGGCCACGAGGTTGCTGCCGTCACCGGGCGGCCGGAAACCGAAAGCTACCTGCGCGACCTTGGCGCGACCCGGATCGTCGCGCGCGAGGAGTTGAACGAAACCGTCAAACGCCCGCTGGAATCGGAAACATGGGCGGGTTGTGTCGATGCCGTGGGCGGCGCGATGTTGGCGCGTGTGCTGGGGCAGATGAAATATGGTGCCTCTGTCTCTGCCGTGGGGTTGGCGGGTGGCGCGGGCCTACCAGCGACGGTGGTCCCGTTCCTGTTGCGCGGCGTGAATTTGCTCGGCATCGATTCGGTTCTGCAACCCTATGAAAACCGTCTGCGCGCGTGGCAGCGGATTTCGCAAGACCTGCCGATGGATAAGTTAGAGGCAATGACTCAGTCCGCGACCCTATCTGATCTGCCGCAACTTGGTGCCGATATCCTGAAAGGGCAGGTCAAGGGGCGCGTTGTGGTGGATGTAAACGCCTGAGCGCGATTCCGCGTGCAAACGCTATTTACTTGGCGCTTTGCACGATTAGCTGACCCTTCAAAGTCAGAGTCTATTGCAAACCCAGAGGAAAAAATGGTCCCACGTCCCAATCCTATCGAAAATATGAGCCCCGCCGAAAAGCTGTTGCGGGTCGCCACTTTTGGCAGTCTGGCATTGCTGTTGATCTTGGTCACGGTGCGCAGTTTTGGCGATGGCCCGGATCGACAGGCGGCTCCGCAGGTCGCAGAGGTCTCTGAGTCTGCCGAACAGGAAAGCACCGAGGAGGCTAGCGCCGCTGATATGTCGGACCCTGTGACGGAAGATCCTGCCGAGCCGGCCGAAACCGCAGAGGCAACGTCTGCCGCAGAAGAGCCTGCCTCGACAGAGGTTGCAGAGGAGGCAGAGCCGGTTGCGGAAGAGACTGCCCAAGCGGAAGAGGCAGAGGCGGAGCCTGCCCCGGCAGACGCGACAGAAGAAACCGCCGAAGCCGCCGCCGAGGCGACACCCGCAGAGGCCGAACAGGCTGACGGGTTGCAAGAGTCTGCGCTTCTGGCGCGTGCCGACATTGACGCAGGTGAAAGCGCCTTCCGCCAGTGTTCGACCTGCCACCAATATGCCACGGAACGCAACGCGGGTGGTCCGCATTTGGTCGGGATTGTCGGGCGTGAGGTGGCGGCAGTTGACTCGTGGCGCTATTCGACCGCACTGCAAGAGGCAGGCGGAAGCTGGACGCCGGAACGGCTGGAGCAGTGGCTGACCAACCCCGATGACTACTTGCCCGGCAACCGGATGGCCTATCCCGGCGTGCGCGACGAACAGGAACGCATTGACATCATCGGGTTCCTTGCGGCGCAAGGGCAGTAATATCAGCCGCGCGGCAGGATCAGCCGCGCGGTCAACCCGTGGGGGCGTTGCTCGAATTCAAGCTCGCCCCCGTGCTGGGCGGCAATGGTGGCCACAATGCTAAGCCCCATGCCAAAGCCCGAAATCGGTGTCCCATCCGCATCGGTAAGGTTCTCGCCACGCTGAAACGGGTCGGTCAGACGGCGCAAGCTATCTGCGTCCAGTTCGCGGCCTGCATCCTGAACTTCCAGCACTACATGCGCAGAATCAGCACGCAAGATGATGTCGGCGCGGCGTCCGTATTTCAGCGCATTCTCGATCAGGTTCGACAAAGCGCGCTCCAGCGCCAAGGGCCGCCCGGTGAAGAGCAGCCGCCGCGATCCCGGCAAGGCCATGCGGCGCGGACGACCCAAGGCAAAGACCGTCTGGGCGGTGCCCATGCTTGCGGGTGGGGCCAGTGTCATGCCCACCGGGCGACCTGTGTCGCGGTAATCATCGACCACAGCTTCGGTCAAGGCCGCAAGGCAAAATTCGCGCGTGGATTCGGCCGCGATTTCGGCGCGGGTGAAGGTCAGGACTTCCTCGATCATCGCGCCCATACGGTCCAGATCATCCTCGAACCGGGCGCGTAAATCGGCGTCCTCTATCAGTGCGGCGCGCAGACGCAGGCGTGTGGCCGGGGTTCCCAGATCATGGCTGACACCGGACAACACCATGGCGCGCCGCGCAAGACGCGCGCGCTCATCGGCCAGATAGCCATTTACGGCGGTGATGGTGGCGCGCAATTCTTCCGGGCCGGTCAGGGCCAGATCGGCTGTTTCGCCGGGGCGACGACGCGTGGCCAGACCGCGCGCGAAATCGCGGAAACTGGCGGTCAGATCTGCGGCATGGCTAAGAAGCGCCATCAGCGCCACGCCTGCCAATGCAAGCGCTCCAATCCGCCAGTCGCGTGGTTGCGCCTCACAAGACCACAACGCGCTTTTCGCCCGCCACCATGGGCCATTATCGGCGCGCAAAAATAGCACCGGGTCCGAACACAGCCGCGCCAAGTTGCGCGACAGTGCGGCCATCCCGTCATATGCGCCTGCCGCGCTCAGGTCGGCCACGGGGTATTGCAGCCGGGCGCTGACGACCTGAACCTGCAACCGCGCACCGCCGCCTTGGCCCGCGCCATCCGGGCCGGGCTGACGAAAGGACAGCGATGTTATGCGCGCCGAGGGCCTCATCCCGGCGTCATCCGCGCCGGGGGGCTGGTCCGTGCGCCCCAGTGCCACCAGCCGCGTGTCGCCGGGCAATGGGGTGCCCAGCAAAACGGTTGTGGCCACGTCGCGCCCGGTTTGGGCGGCGCGGTCCAGATGCTCGCGCCATGCTTGGGTCGAGGAGAGCCAAAGCCACGCCGCCAGCGCGCCCACACCCATCGCCGATAGTATCCAAAGGCTGGCCCAGCCGCGCAGGCTGCGGATCATGCCTCGGCCTCGACCGGGCAGGCCAGCACATAGCCCACGCCGCGTGCGGTGCGGATCAGGACGGGGTCTTTCGGTGCGTCCTCTATCTTGCTGCGCAAGCGTCCTACCAGCATGTCAATGGCGCGGCCCTCGGCAGGGTCCGTGCCTTCGCCCAGCACGTCCATGGCTTCGGCGATTTCCTCGCGCGACAGCGGGATTTCGGGGTTCGCCAGAAACACCTGCAACAACTGGCGCTCACGGGTGGAGAGCGCCACCTCGAACCCGCCCGGTGCATGGGCGCTCGCCTCTCGTGTGTCGAATCGCCATCCGGCGAACCGATAGACCCGCGCTTGCCGCCTGTAGGCGAGGGACGCCGCGCGCCGGGTGCGGCGCAGCACCGCGCGCACGCGTGCGACCAACAATTCGGGGTTGAAAGGTTTGGCAATGTAATCATCCGCGCCAGACCGATAGCCCGCCATGCGGTTGTCATCTGCCGATAATGCCGAAACCATGATGATCGGCACGTCATGCTCTTGCCGCAACTGTTGGCAGATGCGCAGGCCGCTTTCGTCGCCCAACATCACATCCAGTAGGATCAGGTCCACACGCCCCGCCGCCATTTGTTGCGCCACACCCGCGCCATCCTGCACGCCCGCGACAGCAAAGCCATTGCGTTGCAGCCAGCCAACCATCATGGAACACATCTCTGCGTCATCATCGACCACCAAAAGGCGGGGAATGGCCATTCCTGCTCTCCTCCAAGCCGCGGATGGCATTGGTTTAGCATCAAGCACGCGGGTATTGTAACAGCTTGTAACAAGCGCCGCGAAATTCGGTCAATCCGGGTGCATAGGGCAGTTGCGCGAGGCGCATGGCTTGCGTCATGGTTGCGGCGTCTGGCGGATGTCCCGCCAACCATCTGGGAGGATGATCATGAATATGAAGACGATCCTTGCGACTTCCGTCGCATCTTTTTGCATGGCCGGTGCTGCGATGGCAGAGCCTCAGGCAGAGGTTCTGCATTGGTGGACCTCTGGCGGCGAAGCGCGTGCCGTGGCCGTGTTGCAGGAAGAATTCGCCAGCCGCGGCGGTAGCTGGACCGACATGCCCGTGGCCGGTGGCGGTGGCGATGCGGCCATGACCGCGCTGCGCGCTCGGGTGCTGTCGGGTAACGCGCCGACGGCGGTGCAGCTAAAAGGCCCGGCCATTCAGGAATGGTATGAAGAGGGTGTTCTGGCCGACATCTCTGCCGTGGCAGAGGCCGAAGGCTGGGCGGACATCCTGCCCGCGTCCATCGCCGGCCACATGCAGTGCGAGGGCACATGGTGTGCCGCACCTGTGAACGTGCACCGCGTGGATTGGGTCTGGGCGAACAAAGCCATTCTGGACGAGCATGGCATTGCCATGCCGACAAACTGGGATGAATTCAACGCCGCCGCTGACAAGCTGCAAGCCGCAGGCATCACGCCGCTGGCGCATGGCGGTCAGTCATGGCAGGACGCGACCGTGTTCGAAACCGTCGTGCTGGGTCTGGGCGGGCCGGAATTCTTCCGCTCGGCATTGATTGATCTGGACATGGATGCGCTGACATCCGACACCATGAAAGCGGTGTTCGACCAGATGCGCACCATGCGCGGCTATGTCGATGACAACTTCTCGGGCCGTGACTGGAACCTGGCTACCGCAATGGTCATGAATGGCGAAGCCGCCTTTCAGATCATGGGCGACTGGGCCAAGGGCGAATTCCTTGCCGCGGGCAAAGTGCCGGGCGAAGATTTCCTCTGTGCCTCGACCCCCGGTGAGGGCTATCTGTATAACGTTGACAGCTTCGCAATGTTCGAGGTTGCAGGCGATGACGCGCAGGCTGGTCAGGCGCTTTTGGCAGAGCTGATCGTTGGTGAGAACTTCCAGAAAGTGTTCAACCTGAACAAAGGCTCTATCCCGGTGCGCAGCGATGTCGCGCTGGATGACTTCGACGCTTGCGCCGTTCTCTCCTCCAACGAAATGGCTGCAACTTCGGAAGCCGGATCGCTGCTACCGTCCTATGCGCATGGCATGGCGCTGCGCGGCGCGCAGGCGGGTGCAATCACCGATGTCGTGACCGCGCATTTCAACAGCGACATGTCTTCTGACGATGCTGTGCAAATGCTGGCCGACGCAGTCGCCAACTCGATGTAAGCAACACGCGCCGGGGGCGATCCTGTCCCCGGCGTCTCTTGCGGCATTGGTCGCATCGTGGCCCCGGCGCCACCCCATTCCCCAACCGAAGGGAGGCTTCCCATGCAATGGCTTGAACGCCATGTGCCGAAGCTTGTTCTGGCACCCAGTTTTATTGCGGCCCTGCTATTCGTTTACGGCTTTATTGCGTGGACGGCGTGGGTCAGCTTCACTCGCTCGCGGCTGCTGCCCAATTACGACCTTGTCGGCACCATCCAGTATGAACGGCTGTTCGCGTCCCCCCGGTGGGAGGTCGCGCTGAACAACCTGTTCGTGTTCGGTGTGCTGTTCATTGGCATTTCCATGCTTCTGGGCTTGCTGCTGGCGATCTTTCTGGACCAGAAAATCCGCACCGAAGGTGTGTTGCGCACGATCTATCTATATCCGATGGCGCTGTCGCTGATCGTGACCGGCACCGCCTGGAAATGGATGCTCAATCCCGGCCTTGGGCTGGAAGCCATGGTGCGCGGCTGGGGGTTCGAGGATTTCCGCTTCGACTGGATTACCGATCCCGACATGGCCATTTATACCGTGGTCATCGCCGGTGTCTGGCAGGCGTCGGGTTTCGTGATGGCGCTGTTCCTGGCCGGGCTGCGTTCCGTCGATGGCGAGATCATCAAGGCCGCGCAGGTGGACGGCATCCCAACCCTCCGTATTTACACTGCGATCATCATCCCCTCGATGGCGCCGATCTTCCTGTCCGCCTTCATCGTGCTGTCGCATCTCGCGATCAAAAGTTTCGATCTGGTCATCGCGCTGACCGGGGGCGGCCCCGGCTACGCCACCGACCTGCCCGCCACCTACATGTATGCCATGGCGTTTTCGCGCGGTGACATTGGGCAAGCGGCGTCCAGCGCGATGGTCATGATGATGATCGTCTTCGCCATCGTGGTCCCATACTTGTATTCAGAGCTGAGGGCGAAACATGACTGATGTTCCCTATTCCGCCCCAACCCAGTCGCGCGCGCTGAAAATCGCGCTGCGCTGGGGGCTTTACCTGATGCTGACGGTGTTCGCGCTGTGGTATCTGCTGCCGTTCTTCGTGATGGTAACGACCTCGCTCAAAAGCCTGGAGGAAATCCGCACCGGCAGCCTAATCGCCCTGCCGCGCGAAGTGACTTTCGACGCATGGCGCACCGCGTGGTCCGGCGCCTGCACCGGCATTCAATGCGAAGGGTTACAGCCCTATTTCTGGAACTCTGTCATGCTTGCCGTGCCCGCGGTGCTGATCTCGACCGTTCTTGGCGCGATGAACGGTTATGTCGTGGCGCAGTGGAACTTTCGCGGCGCAAACATCATCTTCGCGCTGATGCTGTTCGGCTGCTTCATTCCGTTCCAGGTTGTGCTGCTGCCCATGGCGCGGACCTTGGGCATTCTGAACATCGCGGGCACCATTCCGGGGCTGATCTTTGTGCATGTCATCTACGGAATCGGGTTTACCACGCTGTTTTTCCGTAATTATTACGTGACCATCCCGGCGGAACTGACCAAGGCTGCGAAAATCGACGGGGCGGGGTTCTTCCGTATCTTCTGGTCAATCTTCCTGCCGCTGTCGCTGCCCATCATTGTCGTGACCGTTATCTGGCAATTCACCCAGATATGGAACGATTTCCTGTTTGGTGTGTCCTTCAGCCAAGCGGGCACGCAGCCGATCACGGTCGCGCTGAACAACATCGTCAACTCCACCACCGGTGTCAAAGCCTACAATGTCGATATGGCCGCCGCGATCATCGCCGCCCTGCCGACCTTGTTGGTTTATGTCGTCGCCGGAAAATACTTCATTCGCGGCCTGACCGCCGGATCGGTGAAAGGATAATCCCATGTCGCATATTCTAGAGGTCGACGGCCTGTTCAAAAGCTATGGCGCGACCGAAATCCTGAAAGACATCAATGTCAGCATCGAGAAGGGCGAGTTCCTTGTGCTGGTCGGCCCGTCGGGTTGCGGGAAATCCACCCTGCTCAACTGCATCGCGGGGCTGGAGCCGATCACCGGTGGTGCGATCCGCATTGCGGGGCAAGACATGACGCAGGTCAGCCCCAAGGACCGCAACATCGCCATGGTGTTCCAAAGCTACGCGCTTTACCCGACTATGAGTGTCGCCAAGAACATCACTTTCGGGATGCAGGTGCGCGGTGTGGACAAGGCCACGCAAGCGGCCAAGCTGGCAGAGGTGGCGCGGCAATTGCAGATCGAACCGCTCTTGAACCGCCGTCCGGGGCAGTTGTCGGGCGGGCAGCGCCAGCGCGTTGCCATGGGGCGCGCCTTGGTGCGTGACCCGGCGCTGTTCCTGTTCGACGAACCACTATCGAACCTTGATGCCAAGCTGCGTGTTGAAATGCGCACAGAGATCAAGCGGCTGCATCAGGATCTCGGTGCAAGCATGGTCTATGTCACCCATGACCAGATCGAGGCGATGACGCTGGCCACCAAGATCGTGGTCATGAAAGGCGGGATCATCCAGCAGATCGGCAGCCCGCACGAGATATATACCCGCCCAGCAAACACATTTGTGGCGGATTTCATGGGCAGCCCGGCCATGAACCTGATTCCGGCGCGGGCCATGCCAAATGGCACAGGTAGCGTGATCGAGATCGCGCGCGACGGCGCTGACCCGTTGCGCCTGCAAGAGCCACGCCATGCAGGGCTGACCGGCGATATCCTTTTGGGCCTGCGACCCGAGGACATGCATGAGGCGACCGCCCGCGCAGGAGAAGCGTTGCAAGGCGGCGCCGTGCGTGTCGATGTGGTGGAGCCTGCCGGTGCCGACACTTATGTTGTTGCCAGATTGGGCGGCAAGGAAGTGACGTCGCGCCTGTCGGCCGATACGCGTGCGCGCGCAGGTCAAACGCTGGATTTCGGGTTCGATCTGTCGAAAGCGTCTTATTTCGCACCCGATACTGGTGAACGCTTGGTTTAGGGAGCTTGGCTTTTTGCCGTCTATGAGAGCGAATGGTATGGTGCCTGAGGGGGCGTCACAGATCCGGTGGTATAGTTGAAGGCTGTCGCGACACATTTGACCAAACCGCAACACTGTTGCGGGTCTGCTTTCCGGCCAAGGTTTGCTATCGGATCCTGAATGCAAACCTTGGCGCGTTCTTGCACGCGGCACAGGCCCGTTGTTTGCGTGGTAACGCGGTTTCACGGCGGCTGCGACCGCGCCGGCAAGCTTTTTGAGTGATGCTCAACCTGCACGCGATAACAGGCTCAGCGCTATTGCCGCGCCGCTCATTCCCGTTTGACTGGCCTTGACCTGCTCCATCAGCAGAAAACGCTGTGTTATCTGGGCGATCATTTCGGGTTTTGCGAGTTCGGTCATGGCGTCGGTGCCAAAACGCTTGCGGGCTGCGGCGCGCAAACGCTCGGCCTGCTCTTCGATGTCTAGGCTGGCGAATTCCTTGGGAAGTCCAAGAGCGGTTTCGATAACCCGGCGTGTCGGCGGATCGCCAAGGACTGAAAACCACTGCGCCGCGTCTGATTGGAAACCTGCGGCGATTTCCGGCATCTTGCGCTCGAAGGCTAAACCAAGGCGCATCGATTCGTTGCTGTCGCCAACTGCGACCTCGAAAGCCATGGTCCGAAATCGTCCGAGGAGTTGCTCGGCCAAGTCTGGCGGTGCCATGCCTGTGCCACCGGGTGCAAGATGCGCCATATCCCGCGCCAGCGCATTATAGCGCTTGTCTGCAAGTCGATTGGACAGCGCGCGCGGGTCCGTGGCACCGTCCGAGATAACTTTCTTTATGAAGGCACGGTTCTCCAAATCTGCCTGGAGCCCGTAAGCGCCCAACACCACGTCCAAAGCCTGGCGGTTCCCGACCAAATCCTCGGCGCTGCGCATTTTGGCGAAATCCTGCGCAAATCCTTGTGTCAGGCGTGACATGCGAGGGCTGGTTGTGAAGCTGTTTTCCTGGCGCTCTCGGGTGCGTTTCAGGAATTCCCAACCGGCCAGACCACCCAGTGGAACGATCGGTTGAAAGCTCACACCCGTTTCGCGGCCATGAGCCGCGCCTCTCTCGGTAATAAGGCCCGAAGCGATTTCAAGGCTTGATAATGTTCACCATCCAAGGCGAACTCGGTCGCCTCGCGCAAATATTGGGCGCTGTCGGCATCGCGGAACACCTGGCTTAATTGCTCTATGGCGCGCAGCAAAGGTGTCTGCAAATCCGTTGGGTCGGCATCGCCCGACAAGATTAGTTGCGCCATGTAACAGGTGCGTTTGACAGGCGTCGTCGCTTCATCCGGGTGGATAGCGTCGCGCAGGCGCAGAACTTTGGCGTTCGGAGTCTTGATGGACAGGCTGGTGCGCTTGTCGCCGTTTTCGATAACTGCCCCGTTCAGCAAGACGCGCTCGCGCGGGGCCAGACGTATCACAAGGCCGGTCATGTCCTGCCTCCTTCTCCGTTCAGGCCGCGCATGATCGCGACATTCACGTCAATGAGGGCGTCGGCTGTGCTTTCGCCCCTCAGGATAGCGTCGGTCTGTGTAACGGTGAATTGCGCCAACCCAAGCAATTTGGCCCGTATGTCGGTCGGTAACCGATTATCATCAGACGCAAGGTCAAACGCGAATTCGGTCCAAAGTTGCCTGTTGGCGGTCAGGGCGTCGGCGAGCGCAGGAAAGGCCATCGGGCCACCCGCAATAGCAGCGCGAATGCGCGCGGTAATTTGCGCAAGTATGTCGTATTCGATGGCCCGCGGTGGCTTTTGGGCGGTGTTCGGTGTGCCATAGGCCGCAAGGGCCTGAGCATGAGCGTTCATTTCGGGTCTCCCGGAGATGGTAATGCGCAGCATTTTGGTCGCTCAGTATGAAGCGGAATGAAGCGGACTACGCTGTTGCAACGCTCTGCGATATGCTTGGGCAGAGCCGCTGCTCTTGCTGGTTTTCCTGTGCGCCGTGACAGTCCGTGTATGGACCCCTTTACCGGGGTCCATAGCGGTTTTTAGCGGAACAACGACAGGATGTTCTGCGGCTGCTGGTTCGCGATGGAAAGCGATTGTGTTGCCAACTGTTGCTGAACTTGAAGCGCCTGCAACCGGGCCGAAGTTGCTTCCATATCGGCATCCACCAGCGCACCGATACCGGTGTTGAGTGCATCGGTCAGGTTGGTCACGAACTCGGACTGTGTTTCGAGGCGCGACTGTGTCGCCCCGAAGGCGGCCGCTGCATCAATCGATGTAGATATCATGGTCTCGATATCAGCCAGAGCTGCGCCGGACGTGACATCCAGACGCGTTGAGACCCCATCACCCAGACCTGACAAACCGCCAGTGCCTGCCGCGCTCACCCGCACGGTGATGGCCGTATCCGAAGCATCCGTACCGGCATTGTTGAACGTTAGCACGCCATCAGAAGACGGGTCATAGTCAGCCGTGAGGCCGGTGATCCCAGCGGAATTGATCTGGCTGCGGATGTTGGTCAACGCGATGTCGTTCGCATTGTTGCCCGGAGCCACGTCATCGTCTGTGACGGTATAGCTAAAGTTTTGGTCACCGATCGTCACGCGCAGGGTTTCGCCCGTCGCAACGGTGGAGAGATCAATCGCGGCATCGCCGCCGCCCAGTGCGACCACGCTGGCTTCATCCGCATTGGTAGACCCGATGGTGAAGGTTTGAGTGCCGCCACCATCCGCCAGGGTCGCACTCGCCGCGCCCGAAGCCCCTGTGCTGAGGTTCTGAGCGGCAACGGTGATCGTAGACGGCGTGACTGCGCCACCGCTGCGGTCAAGCGAGCCCAGAACGCTCTGGTCCGTGCCGCTGCTAATAAGGTTCACACCGTTGAACTGTGCCGCATTCACGACCGTATTGACCTGCTGGATAAGCTGATCGGTTTCGTCCTGCAACTTGCTGGTATCGGCCGACGGGTCTTGTGCCGCGACGACCTTGGTTTTGATATTGTTCAGCAAGTCAGTGATCGATTCGGTTGCCGTGCGGGCGACCCCGACCATAGCTTGCCCCGTTGCAAGGCTGTTGGAAATGGCTTTGAAGCCCTGAACGTCGCTTTCCATAACCTTCGAGATTGCCCAAACGGCGGAGTTGTCTTTTGCCGTGGCAACGGATTTGCCGGTAGAGATTTCGGACTGTGTTTGCGCCAGACCTTTGTTAACGCCGCGCAGGGTTTGCAGCGCAACCATAGCGCTGGAGTTCGTCAGAATGCTTGACATGGTATTTACCTTCAGTGACGTGCGTTTTGCACATTGGATCAATGCGCCGGAGCGGCGCGATTTCGGTGCATTCTGCAAACGACCCGTTGCCGGTATCGATCGACGATCCTGCCGATTGACAGATCATGACGCGGAAAGAGTTGAGAAGTTGTGAACGCAATGGTGCCGGGTGTATTTTTCGGACTGCTTTTGATCTTTGAGGTTAACGCCCCCGGTCATGCTTTTTGCGTAAGCTGGCCCGTTGGCGGGTGTAAGGAATGGCGCAACCCGTCTGCGCTGTAGGCTTTTGTCTCTGGGGTGTGGGGGTCAAGCCGGGTTAGGGCGCGAACGGCTTCGACCGCGTTTGACACCACGCCCAGCAATTCGGCGTTGCGCTTGGCCAGACTTTGTAATGCGCCCAGTTCTGCTTGGGTTAACCGTGCATTGGTCAAGCGTGCGGCCGCGCGCTCCTTGCGCTCGGCGATATGTTCCAATTCGTTCAGCTTTCCGAACATCAATGCGGCGTGTTCTGCCGCCAATACGGCCTGCATCCGTGCGAAGGGTGACGGCCCAATCATGGCGCATCTGCGTTATGGCTGGGCGCATAATGACGAATGATCATTTCGGCAAGTCCCACCCCGCCGCTATCGGCAATGCGTTGCGCTTGCGCATCCAGCAGGAAGGATGCGAACTGCGATTCGCCAACTCCGCCACCCTGCGTATCAGCGGGTTGTCCCGCCCCCGCGGCGGCAAGCATGTGGGACAGGAACGCGCCTTCAAATTGGCGCGCCACAGCCTTGATAGATGTTTCCGGGTGGCGAGTGGCCGCAACCGAGCCTAGGGAATCCAGCATAAGGTCCTCCATTCAATGCGGTGATATTATCTGTTGGCGGTAAAGATTCGGTAAGCACTCTGTGGCAATCTGCTGTCAGGAGGGCCTATGCCGAATTTCAAGTTTCAATCGGACACCGCGATCCCAGCGCGGGTGAGCCTGCTACAAAAGGTGCCTGTCCCTGCACGACAAGGTGTGGGGTTTGCACAGTTCATGGCCACTCCCGATGCGACGCTCAAAGCGGTTGATTCGCACCTGCATGCGCCACAGTTGGCGGGCGCGGCCACGGATGGAACTGAATTCGCGGCGGGGCAATCCGAAGCGTCAGACGGCACGCCCGCAGACAGCGCGATGGATGTCAGCGCATTTCAGGGCCAGCAGGCACTGTCCGTCATCCCCATTGCGGCAGACGGGGCAATCGCAGTCGCGCCCGGACCCGATACCGGAACCCAATCTGATATCGTGATGCCCGAAATGGTCACTCACGCCAACGGCGCAAAGTTGCGAATCTCTGAGGGGGTCGCCGCGCGGGGTGAGTTCGTGCTATCCCAAAGCCCGACCATGCCTGTGGGTCTTGGGCCTATGGCCGAAGTCGCGGTGATGCCAGATCAGCAGGCGATGCGGGCCCCCAATGTGTCACGGCCCACTATAGAGGCACTTGGCTGTGCGTCAGGAGCGCCGGGCCCTCAGAACCAAGCGGTTGCGGTGCAGGCTGGGCTGTCGAGGGCGTATTTGGTCGGAAATAAAACGGCGCGCCAAGCTGTTGTCCATACTGCCGCCCATCTTCTCATGGGGGCTCCGAATCAGGGCAAACAAGCTCTCGCGGAAGCGGCCCTTGCAGCTCTCCCAGCGGCGCAAACTGCCACGCTCATGACCCCACTTGCGGCGGCAACTTCTGATAAGATGCAGCGCAACACCGGCATGGTCCCCGCCACACCAGAGCGCCGTTTTGCGGCGGTCACGCCCACAGCGCTGGCAGAGCTTCAGCTTATACCGGGGGGCATTGTGCCCTTAGCCCAGAGTGATGCGACGGCGGAGGTTCGGCACGCCATGGCAGAGCTTGGGGTCGTCGCGTCTGCGGTGCAGGGCAGTGGCGGGGCAGGCGTCTCGGGGCTTGCGCCCGGTATCGCACCGTCAGCGGTAACGCCAGGGACGGTAACGCTACAAATCGCCCAGGCTTTCGCGCAGGCGCATGGCGACAGGTTCGAAGTCTTGCTGTCACCCGAAGAGTTGGGCCGCGTGCGGATTCAGATGCACTCATCGGAGACCGGGCTGCATGTGCTGATCACGACCGAGCGAGCGGAAACGCTTGATTTTCTGCGCAAGAATATCGCTTTTCTGTCACGGGACTTGTCCGGGCTTGGCTTCAACAGCACAAGTTTCGAATTCGCCGGTGACAGTTCCGACCGGTACAAGGGAAAACGCTCTAGGGATGGCGCGAATTTACCCCCTTCGGACGCACCATCTGCTGCAAACCTGTCGGGCGTTCAGGCCACCATGCCCCTCATGTCCGGGGCTGGCCTAGACTTGCGGTTCTAATACGTAATTCGGCTTCCAGAAAAGGAGTTAAACCATGTTGGACCCGGTTGCCCCAAGCGCCACACCTGCACAATCTGCTGCGGCCAGCCCAGCCTCTGCCACGGCAAAGGCGGGGGATTTCCATACCTTTCTGACCATGTTGACTACACAGATGCAAAACCAGAACCCTCTGGAACCGATTCAGGCGTCAGATTTCGCGGCCCAGCTTGCCACATTCTCTGGGGTTGAGCAGCAGGTGCAAACCAATGATTTGCTGACCCGCCTTGTGGGGCGCATGGGGCTTGCAGACCTTGCCGGTTGGGTCGGGCGCGATGTTCTCAGCCCCGCGCCAATCCGTTTTGATGGTGCCCCGATACGCTTGGTTCCGCCAGAAGTGCAAGAGGCAAACCGGGCGGAACTTGTGGTCACGGATAGCAATGGACGCGAGATCGGGCGCTATGCGGTCGATCCGCAAAGCACCGATATCCTGTTCGAAGCACCCGAAGGCTCGGATGTGCTTGAGCCGGGCGCGTTTTATGGTTTTTCCATGGTCAGTTACCGCGATGATGTCGAACTGGCAGAAAACGCGGTTCTTGGCTATGCGCCGGTGCTGGAAGCGCGCGCGGATTCCGGGCGCACCTTGCTTGTTCTGGCGGGCGGTCAGATTATCGACAGCGATGCTGTTGTCGGCCTGCGCGACTCTAGGCTTTCGCCTGTCGGTCAGGGCTAATCACGGAGCATGCCGGGTTTGGTCAAGTTCCGCCAAAGCGTCGGGCAAGGCCGCAGCGAAAACGTCCAGAATTGGGTCTGGCGCGGTGCTGACACGGATGCAACGGTTTTGCGGCGCCACGAAGGGCATCCGCACGAAAACATCGCGCGCCATCAATGCGTTGACAAGCCGATGTGCGAAGGCGCCATCGTGCCCTGTATCGAGCGCGACGAAACTGGTCGCAGAGGGCAATGCATATATCCCGCAATCCGCCGCGATTTGCCCCAGTCTTTGGCGCGCCGTGGCGACATTGCTTTGCACGTGTCGCAGCCAATCCTGATCTTGCAATGCGGCGAGCGCCGCGGCTTGCGACACCCGGCCCATCCCGAAATGATTGCGGATGCGGTCGAACATCGCGATCACTGCGGGCGCGCCGATTGCGTAGCCAACGCGCATCCCCGCCAACCCATATAGCTTCGAAAAGGTGCGCATGCGAATGACCCTTGGGTCATCGGCGTCAATCTGCGGGGCCGTGCCGGGTGGTGCTGCGTCGATATATGCCTCGTCGAGCACCATGAGCGTGCCGTCAGGCAGAGTTTTCAGCATCCGCTCGATGATCCGCCCGCTATGCCAACTACCCATCGGATTATCCGGGTTGCAGACATATAGCAGCTTCGCGCCAACCTCCTCGGACCGGGCCAGAAGCGCGCTCGGGTCTTCGTGGTCGTCACGATAGGGCACCTTGTGCAAGACGCCACCAAACCCCGCAACATGGTAATTGAAGGTTGGGTAGGCACCGTCAGATGTCACAACAGGGTCGCCCGCGGCCACCATCATCCGCACCAGCAAGCCCAAAAGCCCGTCTATCCCTTCGCCGATCACGATGTTCTCTGGCTTGACGCCGTGATGCGCCGCCAGAGCCTCTCGCAAATCGTGACACTCCGAATCGCCATACATCCAAGCGTCGGGTGCGGTGCTGCACATCGCGTCTATCGCTTTGGGCGATGGGCCGAAGCCGCTTTCATTGGCGCCGATCCGCGCCTGGAATGGCCTGCCATTCGCGCGGATATGCGCTTCTGGCCCAACAAATGGCACGGTCGCGGGAAGGCCCGCAACGAGCGGAGTGAAACGAGGCGTTTTCATCCCCTTGGGATAGGTCAGAGCAAGCGGCAGGGCAAGCCTGTCAGACCAACTTGCCCGCTTCCAGCTTGCGCAGGAAGGCGTCTGCCTCTGCCAGGACTGTGGTGCGCCGGGCCTCGTCCATACGGTCAAAGGTGCGATACATCTGCGCCATGCGTGGGTTGCCCGCGAAACGTTCACGGTGCCGAATCAGGAAATGCCAATACAGCAGATTGAACGGGCAGGCGCGCGGCCCTGTCTTGTCCTTCACCCGGTAATGACAGCCAGTGCAATAATCCGACATCCGGTCGATATAGGCGCCAGAACTGACATAGGGTTTCGACCCGACAACGCCGCCATCCGCAAATTGCGACATGCCGATGACGTTCGGCGCTTCGACCCATTCATAGGCATCGGCGTAAACGGCCAAATACCATTCATGCACATGCGCCGGGTCTACGCCTGCCAGAAGCGCGAAATTACCCGTCACCATCAGACGCTGGATATGGTGCGCATAAGCCAGATCGCGGGTCTGTCCCACCGCGTGTTTCAGGCAATTCATCTGCGTGTCGCCCCCCCAATAGAGGGCTGGCAATGCACGATCATGCCCCAGTGCATTGCGACTGGTATAATCCGGCCCTTCCAGAAAATAGACCCCGCGGATGAATTCGCGCCAGCCAATGATCTGGCGGATGAAGCCTTCGACGGAATTGAGCGGCGCGTGCCCTTGTCCATAGGCTTGGGCGGCACGTTCGCACACTTCCATCGGGTCGAGCAGCCCGGCATTCAGATATAACCCGATCACGGCATGATAGAGATATGGGTCATCGGCCAGCATGGCATCTTGATAGGCGCCGAAATCGGGCAGGGCGTGGGTGATGAAATGATCGAGTATGCGCAACGCCCCTGCGCGGTCCGTCTGGAACTGGAACGGGCGCAGCGTGCCAAAATTATCCGGGAAACGGCTTTCGACAAGGTTAAGCACGTGTTCCAGACTGTCATCATCCGGCGCCTTGGGGGGCGGTTTGCGAAACAGGTCGCCGCTGGCCGGTTTGCGGTTGTCGTGGTCGAAATTCCACTTCCCACCCACAGGCTTGTCGCCCTCCATCAAAAGGCCAGTTTTGCGCCGCATCTCGCGGTAAAAATATTCCATGCGCAATGATTTTCGGCCTTCGGCCCATGCTTCGAATTGCGCGTGGGTGCACAAAAAACGGGTATCTTCCAGCAATGTCAGGCGCAGAGGGGTTTCGTGCAAGGCAGCGATCAGCCGCCATTCGCCGGGTTCCGTGGCCAGCACCAAATCGGTGTCGAATTCTTCCGCACGGCGCAGCAATTCGGCCGGGAGGGAGCCTGCATTTTCCGGGTCATCAAGCCGTGTGTAGGCCACGCGCCATCCACATTCTTGCAGATGGACCGCGAATTTCCGCATTGCGGCAAAGGTGAAGGCGATTTTTTTGGGATGATGAGGAACGTAGGACGCTTCTGACACGACCTCTGCCATGACAACGATATCTGTCGCCTTGTCTGCTTCTGCCAATGCCGACAGGTTTTCTGACAACTGGTCGCCCAAAACCAGGACCAAGTTTACCATGGCACGGGTTTTCCGGCATAATCGAAGAATTGTCCGGTCTGCTCTGGGCCTAAACTGTCCATCACATCCAGCAAGCGTTTGGCGGCCTGCTCGGCACTGACGGCCGGGTGACGGCCCAGATATTTCTCGGTGAATTTTGTCGCAACCGTGCCGGGGTGCAACGCCACGCAGGCTGCGCGCTTATGGGTTCGTGACAGTTCGATCGCGGCACCGCGGATGATCTGGTTCACCGCCGCTTTCGCCGCGCGATAGCTGTGCCAGCCGCCGATCTGGTTGTCCCCGATAGACCCGACCCGCGCTGAAAGCGTTGCCACCAACGCGGCTTCGTCGCGCGGCAGCAGGCGCGCGGCATGCGCCAGTACCAGCGCCGGGCCAGTAGCGTTTAGCGCGAATTGCGCCGCCATCGCTTCGGGAGTGATGTGCTTGAGTGCCTTTTCCGGCCGGTGGTTGCCGATCTCTAACGCGCCGGTTGCGATTATGATCCGCTGAAATGGCCCCTCCAGCTTGGACAAATGCGCGGTAACCGACGCGGCGTCGGTCACGTCCAGACCGTCTGCGCTGCGCGACAGGCCGGTTACGCGCCATCCGCGCGCTGCCAGTTCTGCCGAAATCGCACGACCAATCCCGCCCGATGCCCCGATGACCAATGCGTGTTGCATCTCGCCTCCTATCTGTTGTGCGTAGTTAGGGCAGACGTGGCATCGGTCCAGCAGGTCGCAGCGGTGTCAGGCCAGTCGCTCGGCCCATTTTCGCGCATAGGGGCCGACCAGCACCGCGAGCGGCACCGCAATGACCCAAGCCACCGCCCAGGCATAAGCCCAGCGCCCCAGATACCCCGCTTCGAACCCGGTGTTCACCGCCGTGATGAAGCCTGACATGATGACCGACATGATCGTGCCCATCAGCACGCCGGTAAGAATACGCAATTTCATTGTGACCCTCTTTTGCTCGATAACATAATCAATATAGTGAATATGTTATCGAGCGCAAGACTGTCACCCCAAAGCGGCGTTGCATCGCGCACATGTGTTTGGGTGCGCGTGGCTGCCCACGTCGGGGCTGATCTTCCAGCAGCGTTCGCATTTCTGACCTTCGGCGCGGGCAAAGACCACGGCAATGCCGGGTGCGTCGTCCAGCGTGAACGCGCCTTCGGGGGCCGGTGCGGTGGTCAGGGTCACGCCCGATGTGATGCACAAATCCGCGAAGGTTTCCGGGTCTGTCACGATCTGGGCTTGCGCGTCGGTCAGGTGGACGATGGGTGCCGCTTCAAGGCTGGCACCGATGGTCTTGGCGCGGCGCTCTGCTTCCAGCGCGCCGGTCACGACACGGCGCACCATCCGCACGGTTTTCGAGCGTTCGGCCAAGGCCGGGTCCAGCCAGCCCGAAGGTGTGGCCGGAATATCGTGCAGATGCAAGCTGTCATCCTCGGACGGGAAGCGCGACAGCCACACATCTTCCATGGTGAACGGCAGGATCGGGGCGAGCCATGTCACCAGCCGGTGGAAGAGCAGGTCCAGCACCGTGCGCGATGCACGGCGGCGCAGGCTTTCCGGCGAATCGCAGTAAAGTGCATCTTTGCGGATGTCGAAGTAGAAAGCTGACAGGTCCGTTGTTGCAAAATTGAACAAGGCTTGGAACACGCCCTGGAAGTCGTAGGCGTCGTAACCTTTTCGCACCACGGCGTCCAACTCTGCCATGCGGTGCAGCATCAACCGTTCCAGTTCGGGCATGTCGGCAGGGGCGACGCGTTCTTCTTCCGACCAGCCCGCCAAGTTCCCCAGCATGAAACGCAGCGTGTTGCGCAGGCGGCGGTAGCTGTCGGCCACCCCTTTCAGGATCTCCTTGCCGATCCGCAAATCCGCCGTGTAATCCGATTGCGCGACCCACAGGCGCAAGATATCGGCGCCGTATTGGTCGATCACCTCTTGCGGGGCGACGGTATTGCCAAGCGATTTGGACATTTTCATGCCCTTTTCGTCCAGCGTGAAGCCGTGGGTCAGCACGCCGCGATAGGGCGCGCGGCCCTTGGTGGCGCAGGCTTGCAGCATGGAGGAATGGAACCAGCCGCGGTGTTGGTCGGTTCCTTCCAGATACAGATCGGCAATCCCGTCCGGGCTGCCATCTTCGCGGTCGCGCAGCACGAAGGCGTGGGTTGACCCGGAATCGAACCACACGTCCAGAATGTCAAAAACCTGCGCGTAAGCGTCGGGGTCATGCAGTCCTGTAAGGATGCGTTCCTTGAACCCTTGCACATACCATGCATCGGCACCTTCGGTTTCGAAAGCAGCCTTGATCCGGGCGTTGACCTGTTCGTCACGCAGCAGAAAATCGGGGTCGGTCGGCTTTGCGCCCTTTTTCACGAAACAGGTCAGCGGCACGCCCCAAGCCCGCTGGCGCGACAGCACCCAATCGGGGCGGTTTTCGATCATGGAATACAGCCGGTTGCGCCCGGTTTGCGGGGTCCATTTCACCAGCCGGTCAATGCTTTCCAGCGCGCGCTTGCGGATCGTGTCGCCGTGCTCGTCCATCCCGTCATTCAGCGGCTTGTCGATGGCGGCAAACCATTGCGCGGTGTTGCGGTAGATCAGCGGCGCTTTCGACCGCCAGCTATGCGGATAGCTGTGGCGCAGCTTGCCCTTGGCGAACAGCGCACCGGCGTAGGCGAGTTGCTTGATGACCGCGACATTCGCGCCGCCTTCCTTGCCATCGGGCTTGATGATGACCTCTCCGCCGAAAAGCGGCAGATCGGCGCGGTAGCTGCCATCTTCCAGCACGTTATAGGTCATGGGCAGGCCGTGTGTCAGACCGATCTGGTAGTCGTCATCGCCATGGCTTGGGGCGGTGTGGACAAAGCCCGTGCCCGCATCATCGGTCACATGGTCACCCGGCAGCATGGGCACGTCGAAATCCCATTCGCCGTTTGCGCCCTCGACGCTCCGGAAGGGGTGGGCGAGGGTGAGGGCCGCCAATTCATCCGCTGATACATCGCGCAGGCGTTGGGCTGTTATTTTTGCCTGCGTGAAAGCACTTTCGGCCAGCGCATCGGCCAAAAGCACCTTTTCGCCCGCGTCCATCTTCGCGCCCTCGGGAACCGCGGTCACTTCATAGAGGCCATAGGCGATGCCGCGGCCGAAACACACGGCGCGGTTTTGCGGGATGGTCCAAGGGGTTGTGGTCCAGATGACGACGGAGGCGTCCTGCAAATCACCTGTCTGAACTGCAAACCGCACCCAGATCGTGTGCGAGGTATGCTCGTGATACTCCACCTCGGCCTCTGCCAGTGCGGTTTTCTCCACCGGCGACCACATCACGGGCTTTGACCCCTGATAGAGCGAGCCGTTCATCACCAGCTTCATGAACTCATCCGCGATCACCGCTTCGGCGTGGTAATCCATCGTCAGATAGGGCTTGTCCCACTTCCCGGTGATGCCCAGGCGCTTGAATTCCTCGCGCTGCACGTCGATCCAGCCTGCGGCGAAGCGGCGGCATTCCTGACGGAAATCGACCACATCGACCGCGTCCTTGTCCAAGCCCTCGGCGCGGTATTTCTCTTCGATCTTCCATTCGATCGGCAGGCCGTGGCAATCCCAACCCGGCACATAGCGCGCATCGCGGCCCAGCATCTGCTGGCTGCGGGTGATGAAATCTTTCAGAACCTTGTTCAGCGCGTGGCCGATATGCAGGTGGCCGTTCGCGTATGGGGGGCCATCGTGCAGAATGAACGGTTTGCGCCCTTCGGCATTCGCGCGCAGGCGGTCATAGATGCCAAGACGCTCCCACCGGGCCAGCCAGTCGGGTTCGCGCGCAGGCAGACCGGCGCGCATGGGAAAGTCGGTTTCGGGCAGGAACAGGGTGTCTTTGTAGTCGGTCATCGGGGCGATCTTTCGCAAATTGGGGAAGGGGCAAGCGCAATCGAACCCGGCACTCCGCGCGCGTCAGAGTGCCGGGACGCTAATTCGCTGGCTGATCGCTATAATATTCATGCGCGCCTTATAGGGTTGCGCGCGCGCAGGGTCCAGAGGGGCGCTTGCCTGTTTTGGCATGCAGGGATACCAACACGCAAACAGGAGGATTGCCCATGCTGATGCCGTTTCACTTTGCCTATCATGTGACCGATCTGGACGCCGCGCGCGCCTTCTATGGCGGGATCTTAGGCTGTGCCGAAGGGCGCAGCACCGAGACATGGGTGGATTTCGATTTCTTCGGCCATCAGATTAGTCTGCATCTGGGCGCGCCCTTCGCCAACACCCCCACGGGCAAGGTGGGCGATCACATGGTGCCGATGCCGCATTTCGGGCTGGTGCTGGATGTGGACCGCTTCCGTGCGCTGGCGGACCGGCTGGACGCGGCGGGCGTGGCGTTCGTGATCCCGCCGACCCTACGGTTCAAAGGCCAGCCGGGCGAGCAATGGACCATGTTCTTCCGTGACCCGTCGGGCAACCCGATAGAGGTCAAGGGCTATGCCAGCGCCGATCAGGTGTTTGCGTCCTGACATTCGGTTGCCACCCATTCGGCCACGCCGGGGCCAATGGCGGCAAGGGGCAGGGCGGTGATGGCGGGCAGCTCATACGGGTGGTGCGCGGCGATGACATGGCAGAGCGCATCGAATTGTCGGGCGGGCGCTTTCATGCGCACCAGCACTTCGCTTTCCGAATCGATCTGTCCCTGCCAGTGAAACAGGCTTTCCAGCCCCGGCAGGATATTGGCGCAAGCGACAAGCCGCGCTTCCAAAGCCGCACGAGCAATCTGCCGCGCGCTGTCCGCGTCCGGACAAGTTACTTCCACCTCTATCAAGTCAGTCATCGCACCCAATACCCCGCATCCATGATCTGTTTCTTGCGGGCCCAATATGTGAAAGGCGGTGGGGTGCCTGCTATGATCTGGCGCAAAGCAGGCCCGTTTTCCTTGAAGATCATCCGGCGGAAGGCGACGTGCTGGTTGAAAATGTCCCAAAGGTGAGCCGCGCGTGTGACCTGTTCCAGAGTGTCGACCGCATGGTCGGACCCAAAGGCGTAAATTTCGGGCAAGGCACGGTAATGTAGCGATTTCGGGCCATCCAACCCTGTGTCGCGTCGCCCGCCGCCTTCTGCCGCAATCGCCACGGGCAGCACGATCTGGTCCAGCCAGGGGAAAAGCCTTTGCGTGGCCAGTTCGGGCGGTGGGTCGCGTTCGACATCTTGGGCGTAGTGCAACAATCGCTCGCACATTTGCTGCGGGCAAGCCCCGGTAAACCATCCGGCATTGAAATACAGATACCGCCGCCAGTCATGTGCGCCAAAACGGGTGTCCAGCGTGGGGGCCATGTCCAGCCCAAAGCGGTCATACAGCGCGCCCCAGATCTGCGCCAAGGACGGCCCGTATAAAGGCTCTCGCGGCCATGTTGGTTCGACCCGAATAGAGGCTGTGGGCGGCCCGGCAACAACATCGGCAATCGGGCCGGTTATCAGCGTGTCGGTGTCGAAAAAGGCAAAAGGTTCGCCCGTGGGCAGCAGCGCCAGCGCTTCCAGCTTGTTGCCTTGCGGGTAGCGCGCGCCGAAAACCTTGCTGTGCAGCGGTATGATATCCGCGCCCAAAGCACGCAACTCGCGGCGAATTGCGGGGCGGCTTATGCGTGGATCGTCTGGCCAGAACGGCCCCGGTTGCGGTTCTGCTACCACCAGCCGCAGATCGCGGTTTTCCGGAAAATGCCGCAGGCTTACTGCGAACAGAAGCGCTTCGTATTGCAGCCGCCCGTCTTGCGCTACGATCAGGATATTGCGGATCGTTGCCATCTGCGCCCTTTCCTTGCTCACCCTACATTAGGCGTTCAAGCAGACGGCGCAAAGCCATTTCATCTTGCCATAAATACTCATGACACGCCTTTGGCCAAACACGCGGCTGTCAGGAAAATCGTGCAACGTCAGCAGTTTGGAATATTCACCGCCAACCCGCCCAAGGCGGTTTCCTTGTATTTTTCCGACATATCGGCCCCGGTTTGGCGCATCGCCTCGATGCAGTTGTCAAGCGGCATGAAATGCGTGCCATCGCCGCGCAGCGCCAATGATGCGGCCGAAACTGCCTTGATCGCGCCCAAGCCGTTGCGTTCTATGCACGGCACCTGCACCAGCCCTTTGACCGGATCGCAAGTCATCCCCAGATGGTGTTCCAGCGCAATTTCAGCGGCGTTTTCGACCTGTTCGGGCGTTGCGCCCAGCACGGCGGCCAGTCCTGCGGCGGCCATCGCAGAGGCCGCGCCGACCTCTGCCTGACAGCCGCATTCCGCGCCGGATATAGAGGCGTTGTGTTTGACCAATCCGCCAATGGCCGAAGCGGTCAACAGGAAGTCACCTACCCGTGCCTCTGATGCGCCGGGAACATGGTCCAGCCAATAGCGAATCGTGGCGGGAACCACCCCCGCCGCGCCATTGGTGGGCGCCGTCACGACCTGCCCTCCGGCTGCGTTTTCCTCGTTTACCGCCATTGCGTAGGTGCTGATCCAGTCGTTGATGACATGGGGCGCGGTCAGGTTTAGTCCGCGCTCGCGTTCCAGCGCCTCACGGATCGCTTTGGCGCGGCGTTTCACGTTCAGCCCGCCGGGCAGGGTGCCATCTGTTTCCAGCCCCCGATCAATGCAGGCACGCATCACGGCCCAGATGCGGCGCATGCCGTCATCCAGCGCATTCGGCCCCATCATGGCCAGCTCATTAGCGCGCTTCATCTGCGCAATGCTTTTGCCAGAGGCGCGCGCCATCTGGAGCATCTCTGCTGCTGTGGAGAAAGGGTAGGGGAAGGTCGCGGCAGGTGCGGGCGGTTCTGCGCCCAATTCCGCCTCGGTCACGACAAAGCCACCGCCTATGGAATAATAGGTTTCCTGCGCGATGATGTCGCCTTGGGCGTCGGTCGCCATAAGCCGTAACCCGTTTGCATGGCCGGGCAGGGGCGCGCCGTAATCAAACACAAGGTCGGTATCGGGCAAGAAGCGCAATGTGCCAAGCCCCTCTACCTCGACATTGCCCTCGGCCTTGATGCGGACCAATTCAGCCTCGGCACGCGTCGCGTCATAGGCAGACGGGACGAACCCTGCCAGCCCAAGGATGACCGCCCGGTCGGTGGCATGGCCCACGCCGGTAAAGGCCAATGACCCGTGAAGCGATGCACGCAACCCCGCCACACCGAAGGGCAGCCCGCGCAGATGGTTCAGAAACCGCGCCGCAGCGATCATTGGCCCAATCGTATGGGATGAGGACGGGCCGATCCCTATCTTGAACATGTCGAAGACCGACAGAAACATTGCGCACCTTTTGAAAACCACTTTGGCCGAGGCTACAGGCTTGGCAGATGTTTTCAATCGCGGGAAACGACATGACGGTAGCGAAACAAGACCCCTTGGCAGATGCGTTTGGCTGAGGCAGGCTAGCGCAATGATACGAATATTTGCCATTGCGTCGCTTCTGGCCATTTCGGCCTGCTCTCCGACCACAAGCCCGCAAGCCGGGCGCAGCCTGTTCGCGCAAAATTGCGTGCAGTGCCATGGCGCAAATGCGACCGGGGGCGACACTGTGCCTGACCTGACGGGGCTGGCCTTGCGCGCGGGCGGCACTTACCCGCAAACCATGGTTCTGGACAAGCTGGATGGCTATGCCCGCGGCCAGGCCGCCTATGCGGGCGTAGAGATGCCGCAATTCGGCTATTTGCTGACCGGCCCTTTGACGCGCGTTCCAATGTCAGATGGAATGTCGCGCGAACTGCCTGAAAAGATCGTCGCACTCGACAGTTATCTTCGCAGTCTGCAACGGTCAGGCAATTAGCCCTTAAACCTAGGTGGCAAAGCGCCTATAACCCCGCCAACAGTTTAACGAGGGCCCGCCATGACCGACCAGATGACCCCGATTGATCGCGCCAAATACGCAGCCGCCTATTGCGCGGCGGACTTCGTCAAGGACGGTATGCGTGTGGGGCTTGGCACGGGGTCGACGGCCAGTTGGCTGGTGCGTCGCCTTGGCGCGCGCGTCAAGCATGAGGGGTTGCGCATCATCGCCGTGCCGACGTCAACGCGCACCGCGCAGCTTGCGCGCGAAGTGGGGATCAACGTGGTCACGTTGGACGAGGCGCGCTGGCTGGATCTGACAATCGACGGTGCTGACGAATTCGATGCTGAACTGACGCTGATCAAGGGCGGCGGCGGCGCGCTGTTGCACGAAAAGATCGTGGCAACCGCGTCGGACCAGATGATCGTGATTACCGACCCTGGCAAAGAGGTTAGCGCGCTGGGAACATTCCCCCTCCCGGTGGAGGTGATCCCGTTTGGCTGGCAAGCGTCCAAGGCGCTGATCGAAGAAATTTTGGCCAGCATGGACGTGTTGGACCGTCGCACGTCCCTGCGGATGAATGGCGACGCCCCTTATGTAACCGATGAGGGCAATTACATTCTTGACCTCGCGCTGGGCCGGATCGGCAATGCGCGGCAACTGTCCCTGGTTCTGAACCAAGTGCCCGGTGTGGTTGAAAACGGTCTGTTCGTCGATATTGCCGATCAGGTCATCATCGGCCACCCGGATGGTGCGGTTGAACTGCGTGACCTGTCGGACGGGTCTGCGCAGGTCAGTCATCGGCGGGTAGAACTGGCCGAGGACAGCAATATCTTCGATGATATCTGAAGGAGGGATCATGTCATTCGACTATGATCTGTTCGTGATCGGCGGTGGCTCGGGTGGCGTGCGCGCGGCCCGGATTGCCGCCAGCGAACATGGTGCCAAGGTCGCACTGGCCGAAGAACACCGCATGGGCGGCACCTGTGTGATTCGAGGGTGCGTGCCGAAAAAGCTGATGGTGTTCGCGTCAGAATTTCCCGGTCGGGTGGCAGATGCGCAAGCTTACGGGTGGGACGCGCAGATCGGCGCGTTCGACTGGGGCGCGTTCCGCGCAAAGCTGGACGCGGAACTGGATCGTCTGGAAAAAGCCTATCGCTCGGGTCTGGATGGCGCGGGTGTGACCGTGTTCGATTGTCGCGCCACGCTCGATGACCCGCATACGGTCGAATTGGCCGATGGTCGCAAAGTGACCGCGCGGCAGATTCTGATCGCTACGGGCGGCACGCCGGTCGTGCCCGGACAATGGCAAAGCGAGGGTGTGCTGACCTCGAACGAGGTGTTCTTTATGGACACGCTGCCCAAGTCCATGTTGATCGTGGGCGGCGGGTATATTGCCAGCGAATTCGCTTGCATTTTCAATGGTCTGGGCGTGAAGACGACGCAATTTTATCGGGGCGCGCAAATCCTGCGCGGGTTTGACGAGGAAGCGCGTGGGCATATTGCGGATGAGATGACCGCCAACGGCGTTGACCTGCATCTGGGTACCGATGTGGTCGAGATGCGCGCCGAAGATGGGCAAACCTTCGTCAAGGCAAGCACTGGCCATGATGGTGTCTATGACGCCGTAATGTTCGCCACAGGACGCAAGCCCAATTCGGATGGCTTGGGGTTGGACAAGCTGGGGCTGGACCTTGGGCCGGGCGGCGCGATTCCGGTCGACCGCTACAGCCAGACCGCGATTCCCTCTGTCTATGCCGTGGGCGACGTGACCAACCGCGCCAACCTGACGCCGGTCGCGATCCGTGAGGGCCATGCGTTTGCCGATACCGTTTTTGGTGGCACGCCGCGCTATTTCGACCATGGGCTGATTCCGACGGCGGTGTTTACGCGCCCGGAATTCGGCACCGTAGGTCTGACAGAAGAAGAGGCGCGCGACCAAGGCCCGATTGATGTGTATTGCGCGGCCTTCCGCCCCATGCACAGCCTGTTCGCCGGCCGCAATTCACGGGCAATGATGAAACTGGTCGTTTGCGCCAAAACCGACCGCGTGTTGGGGTGTCACATCGTCGCGGATGGTGCGGGAGAGATGATCCAGCTTGCCGGCGTCGCGGTGTCCATGGGGGCCACGAAAGCACAATTCGATGCCACGCTTGCGGTGCATCCATCTATGGCCGAAGAACTGGTCACAATGCGTAAACCTGTCCGGTCGCATCCCGGTTAAGGCTTGAATTCGCCGGGCGTGAACCCACTTGTCAAACAAAGCTATAAATCAGGAATGGAGTCCAGATGTCCGGAAATAACGGAGGGCCATGGGGAGGCGGCAATCGCGGCAGCGGTGGAAACCGCGGTGGCGATGGCGGCAATAACGGCCCGCGCGGCGGTGGTGGCCAGCAGGTTCCCGAAATTGAAGAGATCATGAAGAAAGGCCAAGAGCAGTTGCGCGTCCTGATGGGCGGTCGCGGCGGCGGCAAGGGTGGCAACGGCGGCGGCGGCATGGGCGGCGGCTTCAGCAAGCGCGGTGTGCTTCTGGGTCTTGTTGCGTTGGTCGTCGCCTGGGCCTTTGCGTCTTTCTACACCGTGCGCCCGGAAGAGCGCTCGGTTGAATTGCTGTTCGGCCAGTATTCCGGCATCGGCAATCCCGGCCTGAACTTTGCGCCTTGGCCTGTGGTCAGTCATGAAGTGGTGCAGGTGACGACCGAACGTGTGACCGAAGTTGGCACCGGCCGCTCGGTTCTGGATAGCGGTCTTATGCTGACCCGTGACGAGGCCGTGGTGGATATCGAATTCCAGGTGGTCTGGAATATTGCCGATCCTGCACGCTTCCTGTTCAATCTGGCCGACCCGCGCGAAACCGTGCGCGCATCGTCCGAATCGGCCATGCGCGACATTATTGCCCGGTCCGAATTGGCACCCATTCTGAACCGCGACCGCGGCGCGATTGCCGCTGATCTTCAGACGAATGTGCAAGAACTGCTCGAAAGCTATAGCTCTGGGATCAATGTAGTTCGCGTGAACTTTGACAAGGCCGACCCGCCCGAAGAGGTGATCAGTGCCTTCCGTGACGTGCAGACCGCCCGGCAAGAACGTGACCGTCTGGAACGAGAGGCAGACGCCTATGCGAACCGGGTTCTGGCGGAAGCACGCGGGCAAGCTGCGCAGCTTCGCGAAGAATCCGAAGGCTACCGCGCACAGGTCGTCAATACCGCGCAGGGTGAGGCCAGTCGTTTCGTGTCTGTCTACAGCGAATATGTGAATGCGCCTGAAGTGACGCGCAAGCGGATGTATCTGGAAACGATGGAAGAGGTTCTGGGCGGCATGAATCTGACGATCCTCGACAATGTAACTGGGGGCGCAGGCGACGGCACCGGGGTTCTGCCCTATCTGCCGCTGAATGAGCTTGGTCGCCAGAGGAGTGCAAACTGATGAAAAAAGCTGGTCTTCTACTACCAGTTCTTGCCGTGGCCGTGGTGTTGGCGTTTTCTTCGCTGTTCATCGTGGATGAACGCGAAAACGTGCTGGTGCTGCAATTCGGTCAGGTGAAGCAAGAAATCACCGAGCCCGGCCTGGGCTACAAACTCCCGTTCATTCAGGAAGTCGTGCGTTATGATGCGCGTATTCTGGGTCTGCAAACCCAACCGTTGGAAGTGACACCACTGGATGACCGTCGCCTTGTGGTTGATGCGTTTCTGCGTTGGCGTTTGCGCGATGTCAGCGACTTTCGCGAAGCTGTCGGTCTGGACGGCGTGCGCGGCGCACAGGGCCGGATCGAAAGCATCATGAACGCGTCGATCCGCGAAGTCTTGGGGTCGGTGCCGTCAACGTCTGTTTTGTCCGAAGACCGTACCGGCTTGATGAACCGCATTCGCGACCTTGCACGGCGCCAAGCAGAATCGCTGGGGATCGAAGTGGTCGATGTGCGTTTGACGCGCACGGACCTGCCGCAGGAAAACCTGGAGGCAACTTTCGCCCGGATGCGGGCCGAGCGTGAACGCGAAGCGGCGGACGAGCGCGCGCGCGGTAACGAGGCCGCGCAGCGGGTTCGGGCGCTGGCCGACCGGACGGTGACGGAATTGGTGTCGAGCGCACAGCGAGACGCAGAAATCGTGCGTGGTGAGGCGGATGCGGAACGTAACCGGATTTATGCGGATGCGTATAATCTTGACCCGGAATTCTTCGCCTTCTCGCGGTCGATGCAAAGCTACACTGCCGCATTGCGGGGTGAGAACTCTAACATGGTGCTTAGCCCAGACAGCGAATTCTTCACCTTCCTGCGCACAGACGGTCTGAGTGGCGAAGCCCTTGACGCGGCCCAAGCCTTTGCCCGCGAGTTGGAGGAAAACCCCGAAGCCGGGCGCGAACGCTTGCCTGAAACCGGGCCGGAAGAGCCTGATTCGGTGCGCGAACTTGAAGACATGATCAGCAACTAAGGGCATAGGGCGTGACGTTTTCCACGCTACTCTTGGCCCTTGGGCTGGTGCTAATTCTGGAGGGGCTGGTGTTCGCACTGGCCCCTTCCCGCATAGAGGATCTTTTGAAAGCTCTGTCGCAACTGTCCGAAGGCGCACGCCGCCTTATCGGCGCGCTTGCATTGGTCGTGGGGGTGGCGTTGATTACGGTATCAAGCATGATCGCGGGGCCGTAACCTGTGCTCACCTTTGGTTGAAATATCATTTCAAGAATTGCGTTTGCGTCAATCCGTCATATCTAACTGAGATGCCGTGGATCGTCGGTCCACAGATCAAGACAGTGACAGAGGAGTTCACATATGCCTTCCAGCGTCGCGATAGCGCGCCAACGGGACACAGGCGGAGTGCTTAGACTAGTCAAGCTTACCGCCCTCGCGCTGGTGCTTACCCTTGCGCAAGTCACCCTTCTTATGGCGCAAGATCGCCCCGAGAGCTTTGCCGACCTTGCAGAACGTGTCAGCCCAGCCGTGGTGAACATTACCACCACGACCACGGTTCCCACGCGGCTGGATGGTGCGCCACAAATGCCAGAAGGCTCCCCGTTCGAGGATTTCTTCCGCGAATTCTTTGACGACCCGCGCAACCCCGGCGCGCCGAACCGTCCGCAGCGCCCGCGTCAGGGACAGGCGCTTGGGTCCGGTTTCGTGATTTCTCCGGACGGCTATCTGGTCACGAATAACCACGTCATCGACGGTGCTGATGAAATCCGCATCGAGTTTTTCTCCGGGTTGGAGTTGGAAGCGGAATTGGTTGGCACGGACCCGGCTACGGACATTGCCTTGTTGAAGGTCGAGCATGACGAAGACCTTCCATTCGTCGCCTTCGGCGATGCCGAGGCCTCGCGCGTCGGCGACTGGGTTGTGGCCGTGGGCAACCCGCTGGGGCAGGGCTTTTCTGTCAGCGCCGGGATCATTTCTGCGCGGGGCCGTGCCCTGCAAGGCAACTATGACGACTACATCCAGACCGATGCGGCCATCAACCGTGGCAACTCTGGTGGTCCGCTATTCAACATGGAGGGCGAGGTTATCGGCGTGAATACCGCGATTCTGTCGCCCACGGGCGGGTCCATCGGGATCGGTTTTGCGATGTCGTCCAACGTTGCCACCGGTGTTGTGGAGCAGTTGCGCGAATTTGGCAGCACCCGGCGTGGCTGGCTGGGCGTTCGCATCCAGAACGTCTCCGATGAGATGGCCGAAGCGATCGGCCTGAACTCCGCGCGCGGCGCCATGGTCACAGAGGTGATGGACGGGCCGTCCAAAGAGGCTGGCATTCAGGCTGGCGACGTCATCCTTGAATTTGACGGTGGCGATGTCGCGGATAGCAACATGCTGGTGCGGCGCGTGGCTGAAGCCGATGTTGGCGGTTCGGTCGATGTCGTGGTGTTCCGCGATGGCGAGGAAGAGACCGTGTCTGTCACGCTTGGGCAGCGCGAACTCGCCGAAGCGACCAACACCCCGGCACCTGAAATGCCTGCACCAGAACCCGAACCGTCCGACTTTTTGGGGATGGAGCTTGCCCCCATTACCGATGCGCTTCGCGTCCAGTTGGACTTGCCCGCCGGACTTACCGGTTTGGTTGTCGGGTCGGTCGAGGCAGATAGCGATGCGGGCACCAAGGGTATCCTGCCCGGCGACCTGATTACCGAGGCCAACCAGCAACCCGTGTCCACCGTGTCCGAGTTGCAGGCGCGCGCCGAGGAAGCCCGCGAGGCTGGCCGAAAATCATTGTTGGTGTTGTTGCGTCGCGGCGGCGACCCGCGCTTCGTGGCGCTGAGCCTCGAAGGGTAATCCCCGCCCCTTGATTGATGCCATAAACGCGCGCCTGTTTGGCGCGCGTTTGTGCTTAGTTCTGTCCGAAGTCGCGGGGCGACAGGCCAAGACGTTGCGCGGTGTCCAGCGTCAGGATAGGGCTGTCAAACCCATTGTTGCGCTGAAATTCGCGTACAGCATCGCGGGTTGCGGCGTCAGGCTGTCCCGTAATCGGGCCCGCGTAATGATCGCGCGCTTGCAAGGCCCGTTGCAGGCTTGCCACGAAAACGCTGTTCACGGTTTCTGGGCAGGGCACACGAAAGGCGGTTTCTTCGATCACACCATTCGCAGGCGTAGCTCCGTTAACGGAGTAGCGCGCCCAACAAGCCCGGTCGGGGCTGGCGGGCAGCGTCAGGCTTGCGGTTTCAACCCGCGCGCGGGTCGCGCCCGGATCGGCGGCGCGTGCCATGTCTGCATGGGCCATGGCCGTCAGGGCGACGATAGCCCCGATATGCAGGGCGAGAAATCGGTTATGGCGATTTTTGTGTTCCATGTTGATTAACGTATAAACCGATTCGGGCGTAATGTAGGCACCCATGCGTCGTTTTATCGGTGCTTTTGCGCCAAAAACACCTCTGGCCAAAATGGGTGCGGTGGCTTAAGTCGCAAACAGGACCAGCGATCAGACGAGGGCAGTATGGCCAAAATCACTTATGTCGAGTTCAACGGCACCGAACATGTGGTGGATGTGGCCGATGGCCTGACAGTCATGGAAGGCGCGCGCGACAACGGGATTCCCGGTATCGAAGCCGATTGCGGGGGTGCCTGTGCCTGCTCGACCTGCCATGTCTATGTCGACCCTGGTTGGACCGACAAACTGCCCGCCAAGGACGCGATGGAAGAAGACATGCTGGATTTTGCCTACCAGCCAGATCCACAAAGGTCGCGCCTGACCTGCCAACTTAAGGTCAGCGCAGAGATGGATGGCCTGAAAGTGTTCATGCCGGAAAAACAAATCTGATCTAGTGCCGCTTCTGGGTGTAATCTTAACGGCGACTTAACCAATCTGCGTCACGCTCTGACATAATGATGTCGGTCGAGGGGTTGGATATGTCGCAAGCGCTCTTTCTGGGTCTGACTATTGTGACCAGCAGCGCATTAGTTTGCGCGGGTGTGATGCTTTTGTTTCGGGGCATGCGCATTGGTGGCACCGGCTACACCCCTGAGATTTCTGAACAGGATGCAGTTTTCATCTTTCGGGGTGATACGCTGGTCGACATGTCCGACCGCGGGCGCCAGTTGCTGGAGTCGATTATGGCGGCCAGCGATGGCAGGCGCGACGATCTTGAGCATTTGTTGCGGTATCTAGACCACAGGTTCCTCGACCTGCGCAGCAGTCTTGGCCGTTTGGTCGGACTGGGGCAGATGGAATTGCAGGCGCAGGATGACAGCGGTCTGATCCTGCGGGCCAGCCGCAAGAAGGGTCTGACACATCTTCGGTTGATCGATACACGCGCCGAAGGTGCGTTGGTCGCGATGGACCGGCTGAGTTTCGAAGCCATGCGCGAAGAGCTTGATACCCTGCGTGATGTGGCCAAGCACATGCCGGTGCTGTCGTGGCGGGTGAACAAGGAGGACGAGATCACCTGGGCCAACACCTCCTATATCGACACTTACACCGCATTCGACGCGGGTCGGAATGGTTTGACATGGCCAATCCCGTCCCTGTTTGGCGGGCAAATGCCCGATGCCCACGGTCGCCTGTCGCTTGATATGGGGGCGCATATGTCGTGGTTTAGCCATGAGATGGTGTCGGACGGCGCCGAGGTGCAGCATTTCGCAACGCCCATCGACCTTGCGGTGCAGACTGAAACCTCGCGGCGCGAGATGATGCAGATCCTGACGCGCACCTTCGCATGTCTGCCCACGGGACTTGCATTGTTCGACACGGAACGCCGCTTGCAGGTTTTCAACCCCGCGTTGGTCGATCTTATGGGGCTGGACCCGCTCTTTTTGGCTGCCCGGCCCAGCTTCGAGCAGGTGCTTTTCACCTTGCGGGAACTGCGCATGTTGCCCGAGCCAAAGGATTTCGCGACCTGGCGCCGCGAGATTACCGAGATGGAGCGCGCCGCCGAAACTGGACGCTTCAGCGAGGAGTGGTGCCTTGGTAATGGTCGCATATACCATGTTAGCGGCCAGCCCCAGCCGGGTGGCGCTTTGGCGTTCTTTTTCGAGGACGTGACTTCGGACGCCACGCTCGCGCGCAGCTTGCGCCAAGAGATCGAACTGGGGCAGGCCGTGCTGGATGGTCTGCCCGACGCGGTCGCGGCTTTTGGGCCTGCGGGCGATACATTGATCTCGAATGCGCGCTACAGCCAGATATGGGGCGAAGACCCTTGCAATAACCTTGCCGACACTGGCTTCCTCCACGCGTTGAGCCTGTGGAAGAAAACGACGACGACAACGCCGTTCTGGGACAAGCTAAACGACTTTGCCGCCAATCGCGATCTTGGTGCAGTGGTGCAAGGCAGCGTTTGCCTGCTCGACGGAACCACGCTTGGCGTCCATGCCCGGCGGCTCCGCCAAGATTGGCTGATGCTCACCTTCCGCCCGTTAAGGCAGGAAACGGCGCGCGACTTGGTCGTGGCCCGTCATCACGCACACGCGCTGGCGGCCCCGGATATTTTGCAAAGCGCCGGGCCTCAGTTTCGGACAGACCCTGCCGAGATCGGGCTGGCCCCGACCCGCAAGGCGCGCTTGGTTCAGCATGCTGGCAGCCGGTCGCGGGGCTAGGCGTTCTTTGTCTATGATCGTCGTGTGAACGGCGCGCAAGAGGGCTGGAATCGCAGGCCTTGGCATGCAACACCTCTGCTATGGCACAGACCCTCGACACCACGGTAATATCCTCGTCACCCGAAGAGACTGCGCAGATCGCGCATCTGTTAGGTGCGCAGATGGCAGCGGGAGATGTGATCTTGTTGCGGGGTCCGGTCGGCGCCGGAAAAAGCCACTTCGCGCGCGCCTTGATCCAGTCGCGTCTTGCGGCGATCGGCCGTTTTGAGGATGTGCCATCGCCCACCTTTACCCTTGTTCAGTGCTACGATCTGGGTAGCGTCGACCTGTGGCACGCCGATCTGTATCGGCTGACCAGCCCGTCGGAATGTGACGAACTGGGGTTGGTGGATGCGTTTGAGAGCGCGATTTGCCTTGTTGAATGGCCCGACCGACTGGGCGAGCTGACCCCGCAAGGGGCTTTGCTGTTGGATATCCGGCCCGAGGGGGATGACCGGCACCTGCATTTTCGGAGTGAAACACCGCGCTGGCGTGATCGGCTTATGCGGTTGGGTGCCGCTTGATGTTCGCCCAGTCTGACATACCGCGCTTGTTTGCCTTGCCGCCGGGTGCGGATTTCCCGCAGCTTTTTGCGGCAGGTCTGCGCGCAAGGTTGGCGGACATGCCGCCAGAAGCGCGGGCGCGTGTGACCATTTTGGTGAACTCTGCCCGGATGCGGCGGCGCATACGCGACTGCCTTGTGGCGCAGGGGCCAGGGCTGCTGCCGCGGATCCGGTTGGTGACCGACCCGTTGCTGTTCGGCGGTGCGCCGCAACATGCGCCCCCGGTCCCTCCCTTGCGGCGGCGGTTGGAACTGGCGCGGCTTGTCGGGATGCTTCAGGCGGCCCAGCCAAAACTGGCCCCGCGGGCAGCGGTGTTCGATTTGGCAGACAGCCTTGCACGCCTGTTCGCTGAAATGCAGGCCGAAGGCGTGCCATTTCAGGCGCTTGACCATTTGAACCTGACCGAGCATGCCGAGCATTGGGCGCAGGCTCAGAAATTCCTGCGTTTGGCGGAAACCGTCATCGCGCAGGATGCACCCGATGCCGAGGGCCGATTGCGCGCCCAAGTCCTTGACCTGACCGAGGCGTGGTCAGAGACCCCGCCGCCGGACCCGATTCTGGTTGTCGGCTCGACCGGGTCGCGTGGAACGACCGCCATGCTCATGCAAGCTGTCGCGCGCCTGCAGCAGGGCGCTGTGGTCCTGCCCGGTTTCGATTTTGACATGCCGCCCGCTGCATGGGCGCAGTTGGACAGAGCGACCGTTTCGGAAGATCATCCGCAGTTTCGGTTCCGTGTTATGCTGGATGACTTGGGCCTTGGTTCCAACGCCGTCATGCCGTGGCATGACAGCCCTGAATTGCCGCGCGGAAAGCTGGTTTCGCTGTCATTGCGCCCTGCGCCGCAGACCGATCAATGGCTGCGCGAGGGGCCGGATCTGGGCGACCTTGTCCGTGCGACAGAGGGTCTGAGCCTGATCGAGGCACCGTCACCCCGCGCCGAAGCGACAGCGATTGCGCATTGTCTGTTTGATGCAGCTTGCAAGGGACAGCGCGCAGCACTTGTGACCCCCGACCGCGACTTGACCCGCCGTGTGGCGGCGGCGCTTCAGGTCTGGGGTATTGTCCCGGATGACAGCGCGGGCCGGCCGCTTGGATTGTCGGCGCCGGGGCGGTTCCTGCGGCAGGTCGCAGAGTTGTTCCTGAACCGGCTGGATGTGCCTCGGCTACTGGCTTTGTTGAAGCACCCGCTTACGCATAGCGGTGAAGGGCGCGGCGACCATCTGCGGCACACGCGCGATCTGGAACTGTATCTGCGGCGCCGGTCGCTACCGTTCCCCGATGCGCAAATTCTGGCTGGGTTCGCGCCCGATCCCGGTCCTCGGCAGGATTGGGCGCAGTGGTTGGGTGCCACGCTTCCAGCGTCGTCAGACCCGGACCCGCGCCCTTTGGCGCTGCGTGTGGCCGAGCATCTGGCTCTTGCAGAGGCGATCGCTGCCGGTGCCGGGGCCACTGGTGCCGGGGTGTTGTGGGATGAAGCGGCGGGGCAAGAAGCACGCGACGCGATGGAGGCGCTTGCGACAGAGGCAGAGGCCGGCGGCGAGTTGACCGCCTTCGACTATGTCGCCTTGCTTGGCACCCTGTTTGCGGGGCGCGAGGTGCGTGACCCCGTCACCGCACATCCTGACATCATGATCTGGGGCACGCTGGAAGCGCGGGTGCAGGGGGCCGATCTTGTGATCGCCGCAGGGCTGAATGAGGGTGTATGGCCGAAATCCCCCGACCCGGACCCGTGGCTGAACCGGGCCATGCGTGCGCAGGTCGGGCTATTGCTGCCGGACCGTCAGATCGGCCTGTCTGCACATGACTATCAACAGGCTGTGTGCGCCCCCCGCGTGGTGCTGTCGCGCGCGAAACGCACCGCAGAGGCGCAGACCGTTCCCTCGCGCTGGTTGAACCGCTTGACCAACCTGCTGGACGGTTTGCCCGGTCAAGGGGGGGTAGCGGCGTTGAACGCAATGCGTGGGCGTGGCCAGCATTGGCTGGATGAGGTCTCGGCCTTCGAGGCTGATATGCGCCGTGTTCCGCCTGACCCGCTTGCCCCGCGCCCCGCGCCCGCCCCGCCGGTGCGCCCACAGCGGCTGTCGGTAACACAGATCGAAACCCTTATTCGTGACCCCTATGCGATTTATGCGCGCCATGTTCTGGGGCTGGAGAAGCTCAAGCCGCTGCTGCCACAGCCGGACGCTTTGTTGCGGGGCACGGTGCTGCACAAGGTGTTGGAACGCGCGACCGATCCGGAGCATTCCGGCGCTTTGATGGATGTGGCCGAAGACGTCTTGCGCGATGCTGTGCCATGGCAGGCCGTGCGCGCGTTTTGGGCCGCGCGCTTGTCGCGCGTTGCGCCGGAACTGACGGCTTATCTTGCCGCGCAACCCGGCAAGATCGTGCTGCGCGAAGACAGGGCCGGCTGGGCGCTTCCCGATTTGCCCTTCACCCTGACGGCCAAGCCTGACCGGATTGACGAATGGCCGGATGGACGGTTGCATATCATTGATTACAAGACCGGGATGCCGCCAAGTAAGCCGCAGCAAGAGCGCTTTGCAAAGCAGCTTTTGTTGCAGGCGCTCATGGCACATGAGGGCGCTTTCGAGGCGCTTGGCCCGCGCGATGTGGCGCGCATCACCTATCTGGGCCTTGGGGGCGGCGCGCTGAAAGCGGCAACGACAGAGATTGACGAAGCCTTGCTGGACACGGTCCGCGATGGTTTTTTCGCGTTGATCCGCACTTATCTGGACAAGGATCAGGGTTTTTCCGCACGCCGCGCTGTCGAGAAAGACGGCCGGAGTGGCGATTATGACCATCTGGCACGGTTCGGGGAGTGGACGATGCAAGACCAGTCGGTCACGATCCATGTGGGGCGCAACCATGGTTGATGCCGCGACCGAAGCGCAGAACCGCGCGTCAGAACCGTTATCCTCGACCTGGCTGTCCGCCAATGCCGGGTCCGGCAAGACCAAGGTGCTGACCGACCGCGTGGCGCGATTGTTGCTGAATGATGTCGCGCCGCAGCATATTCTGTGTCTGACCTACACCAAGGCTGCCGCGAGTGAGATGCAGAACCGGCTCTTTGCCCTGTTGGGCAAATGGGCCATGCTGCCTGATGACGGGTTGCGCGCCGAACTTTCCAAGATCGGAGAGGCGGGCGGATCGGCAGAGCAACTGGCACAGGCGCGGCGGCTTTTTGCGCGTGCGATCGAAGCGCCGGGCGGATTGAAGATCCAGACGATCCATTCGTTTTGCGCGTCGCTGTTGCGCCGCTTCCCGCTGGAGGCGCACCTGTCCCCGGCCTTTACCGAGATGGACGCCCGCGCCGCGCGTGCCTTGCGCGCCGATGTGCTGGAGGAACTGTCGGAAAATTCCGATGCTGTGGCCCGTTTGGCGCAGGTTTTCACCGGAGCAGAGATCGAGACGTTGCTGGCCGAGATATGTGGCAACTCCGCCCTGTTCGACGCCCCCGCCCCCGAAGAGACGACCTTTGGCCTGCCCGCAGGTATGACCGAGGACAAGCTGTTGTCAGAGGTGTTCCTTGGTAGTGAGGCCGCGCTGATTGCGGATATGCTTCCATTTCTGGACGCCGGCGGCAAGAACGATGGCAAGGCCGCCGACAAGCTGCGCGCCTTGGACATGGCCCGCGCTGATCTGTCGCTGTTGCCCCATTTGGAAGGAATATTCCTGACGGGTGCCACGGCAAAGGAGCCCTTCGCGGCCAAGATCGGCAGCTTTCCCAGCAAGGACACACGCATTGCCATGGATGCGCTGATTGACCCGCTCAACCATTTTATGGCGCGGATCGAGCAGGCTCGTCCCTTGCGGCTTGGGCTTGCCGCCCTGCACCGGGCGCGGGTGCTGCACGCGTTCGCCCAGCCGTTTCTGGCGGCTTACCGCGCGCAGAAAGACGCGCGCGCCTGGTTGGATTTCGACGACCTGATCCTGCGCACCGGACAATTGCTGACCGATCCTTCGGTCGCGCAATGGGTTCTGTTCAAGCTGGATGGCGGGGTGGACCACATCCTTGTCGATGAAGCGCAGGACACCAGCCCCGCGCAATGGCGGGTCATTGAATTGCTGACGCAGGAATTTACCGCAGGCATCGGCGCGCGCGATGTCGAACGCAGCCTGTTCGTGGTGGGCGACAAGAAGCAGTCGATCTATTCGTTCCAGGGCGCCGATCTGAGGGTCTTCGACGACATGCAGGCGATGTTCCGCGAACGCCTGTCCGATGTCGGGCTGCGGCTGGAAGATGCGGCTTTGGAACATTCGTTCCGTTCGTCCGCCGGGGTGCTGCGCACGGTCGACATGACATTCCAGCCGCCGCAGGATGAGGGGCTTGGCGGGCCGCCCACGCATATCGCCTTTTTCAATGCGCTGCCGGGCCGGGTGGACCTGTGGACACCGATTCTGCCCGAGAAAGCCGAGAACGACCGCGCTTGGTATGATCCGGTCGATCTGCGCTCGGACGCGCATCACGCGCGCAAGCTTGCCCGCGGAATTGCTGCCGAATTGCGCCGGATGATCGATGCGCGCACGCTTGTGCCGCACAAGGGCTCTGCTCGTCTCATGACCGAAGGTGATGTGCTGATCCTGGTGCGCAGGCGTGGCCCTTTGTTTCACGAGATTATTTCGGCCTGCAAGGCTCAAAGGCTGGCGATTGCCGGGGCTGATCGGTTGCGCTTGGGCGGGGAAATGGCGGTGCGCGACCTGACGGCGCTTCTGGCCTTTCTGGCCACACCCGAGGACGATCTGTCGCTGGCCGCCTGCCTACGCTCGCCGCTGTTTGGCTGGTCTGAAGATGCGCTTTACCGCTTGGCGCAGGGGCGCACCAAGGGCGAATACCTGTGGTCGCGGCTGCGCGCCCAAGACGACAGCCCGACGCTGGCCGTGTTGCGGGACCTGCGCTTGCAGACGGACTTTTTGCGCCCTTATGATTTGGTCGAACGGGTGCTGTCACGCCATGACGGGCGCCGCCGCCTGATCGCGCGGCTGGGAACAGAGGCCGAGGACGGGATCGACGCGTTCCTTGCGCAGGCCCTAAGCTATGAACAAGCGGAAATACCGTCGCTGACCGGATTCTTGTCTTGGCTGGAGCGTGACGAGGTCGAGTTGAAACGCGAATTGGACAGCGCCAGCCCGATGCTGCGGGTGATGACCGTGCATGGCGCAAAGGGGCTGGAATCACCTATCGTTATCTTGCCCGATACCGCCGATCAAAGGGCGAATGACAAGACAGAAATTGTCGGGGTCGCAGGCCGTGCGGTCTGGAAGGCAAATGCCGGGCTTAACCCCGCGCCGGTGCAATCCGCACTGGATGATCGCGCAGCACAGCGCGCGCAGGAAGATGCAAGGTTGCTGTATGTTGCAATGACGCGCGCCGAAAGCTGGCTGATCGTTGCGGGCGCGGGCGACATGAAGCAGCCCGAAAATTGGTATAATCGCGTGGCGGACGGGCTGCGTCTGGCCGGAGCGGAACATCTGGACACGCCGACTGGGCCGGGGATGCGTCACGCGCATGGCGTCTGGCCAGAGGAGGGCACGGACGCGCCAATGGCCGCGATTGCGCCTATGCCGCTGCCCGATGCGCTTTGGCACCCCGCGCCGCCACCGCCGGATCGGCCCAGGCCTTTGACCCCCTCGGGCTTGGGTGGGGCCAAGGCATTGCCGGGCGAGGCAGGCCTTGACGAGGACACAGCGCTGCGTTTGGGCACCGGGTTGCATCTGCTGCTGGAGCATCTGCCGCTTTGGCCGCGAGGGACATGGGGCGCCCGCGCAGCAGCACTTCTTGGCAGCCCGTCCGATGCCTCGCAGCTCTTGCCAGAGGCGGTCGCGGTTCTGGATACGCCTGCGCTTGCCCCGCTTTTCGCCCCCGGCACATTGGCAGAGGTGGAAGTCGCGGGCCAGCTTGGCGCGCGCCCGCTGTTTGGCGTCATCGACCGGTTGGTGGTGCAAGACCGGCATGTATTGGCCGTTGATTACAAATCGAACCGCGTTGTGCCGCGCGATGTTGCAGATGTGCCGGAAGGCTTGCTGCGTCAGATGGGGGCTTATCTGCAGGCGCTGGAACAGATCTTTCCCGGTCATATGGTCGAAATGGCGCTGCTTTGGACCGCGACGGCCGAGCTGATGCGACTGCCCGACGCGCCCTTGCGTGCTGCGGTCGCCCGCGCGAGTGCTTGAAACCGCGCGCGCAGAGGCATAATTGAGGTTCAGAGAAGCAAACCTATGGAGGGGCCAATGCCCACAGTTGCAGTTACCGATGCCACCTTCGACGCGGAAGTGCGCCAGTCAGATATTCCTGTCGTCGTTGATTTTTGGGCCGAGTGGTGCGGCCCGTGCAAGCAAATCGGCCCGGCTTTGGAAGAGTTGGCTGCCGAATATGGTGACAAGATCAAGATTGCCAAAGTGAACGTGGACGAAAACCCGAACACCGCAGCGTCCATGGGCATTCGCGGTATCCCCGCTTTGTTCCTGTTCAAGGACGGCCAGCCGGTGTCGAACAAGGTTGGCGCGGCCCCGAAATCGGCGCTGCAATCCTGGATCGACGGCGCGATCTGAGCGCTTTCGGGGCCGTTTCGGCCCCAAACCCTGCCGGTCGCATTTGGCCACGCGGCGGATGCCTCCGGCGGGAGTATTTTTGGCAAGATGAAGAGGGCGCGATGACCGAGTTTCCCGGCTGGCATGGCACGACTATTGTGGCGGTCCGCAGGGGCGGCGAGGTCGTTGTCGCAGGGGATGGGCAAGTGTCGCTTGGCCAGACCGTGATTAAAGGCAGCGCGCGCAAGGTGCGCCGCCTGTCACCCGGCGGCTATGACGTGGTGGCGGGGTTTGCCGGGTCCACGGCCGATGCGTTTACCTTGCTGGAGCGGTTGGAAGCGAAGCTGGAAGCGACGCCGGGGCAACTGGCGCGCGCATCTGTGGATCTGGCGAAAGACTGGCGCACCGACAAATATTTGCAAAAGCTGGAAGCCATGCTGATCGTGACCGACGGGCGCGACCTGTTCGTGATTACCGGCGCGGGCGACGTGCTGGAACCAGAGCACGACATTGCTGCGATCGGGTCGGGGGGCAATTTCGCCTTGGCCGCCGCGCGCGGATTGATGGCGACCGAAATGGGGGCCGAAGACGTTGCGCGCCGCGCCATGGCGATTGCGGCTGATATTTGTGTCTATACCAATGGCAATCTGACGGTGGAGAAGATCAGCGCTTGAGCTGCGCCTCCATCCACGCGCGCAGAACCGCGTTCATGCGGGTCTGGTAGCCTGCGCCTTGCGATTTGAAGAACTCCAGCACATCAGGATCGATGCGCAGCGAGATCGCTTTTTTCGGCTCTGGCGTGACCAGTTTGGCGCGAGTCCAGTCGACTTCGAATTCGTCCTCGTCGTGTTCGGGTTCCAGCCCAAGTTCTTCCGCGCGCCGAAGCGCGTCCCAGTCAGTGCGGCCTTTGGTCTGGCGAATCTCGTCCAGCGTGTAGGTTTTGATAGAGGTCTCGCTCATGTCTCCGTGCCCTCCGGGCGGTGATGATGCGGATCGTCTCTCCGCGGATCGTGAAGAACACCGCAACCATGATCCCGTTCCAATCCGCGATTGCGGCGAAGCGGTCTTAGATGTCGCTTCTTGCAGGGATTATCAGGTGTGGGGTGTCAAAAATGGTGATGACGTCAAGAAAGTCGATGCCGTGCTTTTCGATGGTCTTGAGACGCTTGGTTTCGTTCCATTCGAATGGGGGTGTCATTCGTTTTCCTTAACTGCATGAAACTGATATTTTGTCGCATGGGCTTCCCCTATCCAAGTCATTTGCCTTCTTTTGACGCCTAAATTGTATATACACATCGCCAACACATTTTGCAACCCCTTCAATTCCGCCCCCCAAGCCTCTATCTGAGCAGGAACACCAGAAGGGACGCCCCATGACCGACCTGACCCCGCGCGAGATTGTGTCCGAGTTGGACCGCTTCATCATTGGCCAGAAGGACGCCAAGCGTGCTGTGGCTGTGGCATTGCGTAGCCGCTGGCGGCGCAAGCAATTGGCTTCTGAACTGCGCGATGAGGTCTACCCCAAGAACATCCTGATGATCGGGCCGACCGGGGTGGGAAAGACAGAGATTAGCCGCCGCTTGGCGAAGCTGGCGAAAGCGCCGTTCATCAAGGTCGAGGCCACGAAATTTACCGAAGTGGGCTATGTGGGGCGCGATGTTGAGCAGATCATCCGTGATCTGGCCGATGCCGCGATTGCCCAAACCCGCGAGCAAATGCGCGAGGCCGTGAAGGCCCGCGCGCACAAGGCTGCCGAGGACCGTGTGATCGAAGCGATTGCAGGCAAGGACGCGCGCGACGCCACGCGCGAGATGTTCCGCCGCAAGCTGCTGGCGGGCGAGCTTGACGATACGGAAATCGACATCGAGATTGCCGACTCATCCAACCCGATGGGCGGCATGTTCGACATGCCGGGCCAACCGCCACAGATGATGAATATCGGCGAATTGTTCGGCAAGGCGCTGGGCGGGCGCACCACGCGCAAGAAGGTCACAGTTCGGGAAAGCCATGATCTGCTGATCGCGGAGGAGGCCGACAAGCTGCTCGATGACGAGGCGGTGAAGCTGGCAGCGCTAGAGTCGGTGCAGGAAAACGGCATTGTTTTTCTGGATGAGATTGACAAGGTCTGCGCGCGGGCCGATGCGCGCGGCGGCGATGTGAGCCGCGAAGGCGTGCAGCGCGACCTGTTGCCGCTGATCGAGGGCACGACCGTCACCACCAAGCACGGGCCGGTCAAGACCGATCATATTCTGTTCATCGCATCGGGAGCCTTCCACGTCGCCAAACCGTCCGACCTGCTGCCAGAACTGCAAGGGCGCCTGCCGATCCGGGTAGAGCTGCGGCCTTTGACAGAAGGCGATTTCGTGCGCATCCTGACGGAAACCGATAATGCCCTGACACGGCAATACAAGGCTTTGATGGGCACAGAAGAGGTCGAGGTGAGCTTTGCCGAGGACGGGATCGCAGCACTTGCGCGCATAGCCGCCGAGGTCAACCAATCGGTCGAGAATATCGGCGCGCGGCGCTTGTATACGGTGATGGAGCGCGTGTTCGAGGAATTGTCGTTCCATGCGCCAGACCGCGCGGGCCAAGCCGTTGTGGTGGATGCCGCTTTTGTCGAGCAGAATATCGGCGATCTGTCGCGCTCGGCCGATCTGAGCCGTTATGTTTTGTAGCACTGGACGGGTTGGGGGATTTTCCTATATAATCGGTCAGGAAATAGAGGCAGCCAAAGGAAGGGCCATGCCATGCCACAAGATGAAGGCGATCTGCTGATAAAGCCCTCCAGCACCGACCACCCGCTGTATGAGCCATTGGTCGAGGCGTGCAAAACGGTCTACGATCCGGAAATCCCGGTCAATATCTTTGATCTGGGGCTGATTTACACCATCTCGATTTCTGACGCGGGCGAAGTTGAGGTCATCATGACCCTGACGGCGCCCGGCTGCCCGGTGGCGGGTGAAATGCCCGGCTGGGTTGCAAACGCCATGGAACCCGTGCCCGGCGTGCAATCGGTGAATGTGGAAATGACCTTCGATCCGCAATGGGGCATGGACATGATGTCGGATGAAGCACGGCTGGAACTGGGGTTCATGTGATGGATGCTGTCTTGTCCGAACGTGACAAGATGCTTGCGGGCGCGCCCTATGATGCGGGCTGCCCGGAACTTGTGGCGTTGCGCAAGCGCGCCCAAGGCCTGATGCGGGACTATAACCAAACCATTCTGGGCGAGCCGCAACGCGCCGAGCTTATGCAGGCGCTTCTGGGCACTTGGAACGGAGCGGTCATCCGCGCGCCAATTCATGTCGATTACGGGATGAATATTCACTTCGAGCCGGGTTGCTTTGCGAATTTCAACTGCGTCATTCTGGACGTGGCCGAAGTGCGGGTTGGCGCGCGGACGCAGATCGGTCCGAACGTTCAGATCCTGACCGCGGATCACCCGCGCGATGCGGATACGCGCGCGACCGGCGCTGAATGGGGCCGCCCGATAACCATCGGCGCCGATGTCTGGATTGGCGGCGGTGCGATCATTCTGCCGGGCGTTACGGTTGGCGATGGTGCAATCATCGCCGCCGGTGCCGTGGTCACGCGCGATGTGCCTGCGGGCGCGACCGTGATGGGCAATCCCGCGCGGCAACAGAAACGGAAAGAGAGCTGACATGTTTGGCATTCCCGGAAAATCCCCGGTAACGATGACACCCGCCGCTGTGCGGCAGATCACACGTCTGATGGAACGCGAGGGCGCCAAGGGCTTGCGCGTGGGCGTGAAGAAGGGCGGCTGCGCGGGCATGGAATACACCATGGAGACCGCGCAGGACGTGGGTGAACATGAAGAAGTGATCGAGCAGGATGGCGCGCGCGTGCTGATTGCACCCATGGCGCAGATGTTCCTGTTTGGCACCGAAATCGACTACGAGACGGGTCTTTTGGAAAGTGCGTTCAAGTTTCGCAACCCGAATGTGACCGATGCTTGCGGTTGTGGTGAGTCCATCAAGTTCGACGATGTCGATACCCTGACAGAGCGTATGAACGCCGCCCGCGCGCAAGGCTGATTGCATCGTCGCGCGGTGGGGCGTATCCCTGTGAAAAGCCAACAGGAGGAACGCCGATGCCCTGCAAACTTGCCGCCGGTAACTGGAAGATGAACGGTCTACGCGCCAATCTGGACGAGATGCGTGCGTTGATCGCGACCCACCCAGACCCGGACTGCGGAATGCTGATATGTCCGCCGGCCACGCTTCTTGTGCCGATGGCTGATCTTGCACAAGGCAGCCGTCTGCTTATGGGGGGGCAGGATTGCCATACGGCAAAGAGCGGCGCGCATACTGGCGATCTTTCGGCCGACATGCTGGCTGACGCCGGTGCGCGCCATGTGATTCTGGGGCATTCCGAACGGCGCGCCGACCATGCTGAAAGCTCTGATCTGGTTGCCGCCAAGGCCCGCGCTGCGCAGGAAGCGGGTCTGACAGCGATCATTTGCGTGGGAGAGACCGAGGCAGAGCGCGACGCGGGCACCACGTTGGATGTGGTGCTGGGCCAGTTGCGCGACTCTGTCCCGGATGGCGCAAACGCAGGCAACACGGTTATCGCTTATGAGCCTGTCTGGGCCATTGGCACGGGCCGCACGCCCACGCTGGAGCAGATTGCCGAAGTGCATGACGCATTGCGCGCGGCAGTCCCCGATGTCGAGATATCCTTGCTATATGGCGGCTCTGTGAAGCCCGGCAATGCGGCGGATATTTTTGCGCTGGCGAATGTTGATGGCGCACTTGTCGGTGGGGCATCTTTGAAAGCCAGCGATTTCGGCGCGATCATCGCGGCCTTGGACGCAGCCTAGATGCGGTAACGCAGGCTTGGGGTGGCGATAGCGGCAAACAGCACGCCACCCACAAAGCCGCCAAGATGCGCTTCCCATGCCAACATGCCCGACAGCATTAACCATAGCACCACGTTCAAAACGGCAAGCCCAAGCAAGGACCGCCAAAGCGGTCGCATTGGGCTGCCCAGATGGTGGCGCAACTGCCATTCCCAGAACTTCCACGCGCCGATCAGTCCAAAGACCGCGCCGGACGCGCCGACCATGGGCGCATCGGCATTCGACAGCAAGGCATAGCCCATGCCGCCTGTGAAGACGCTGACTGCGTAGAGCAGCAAAAACCCGCCACCGCCGACCCGTGCAACCACGATGCCACCAAGCGCCAGCACGGCAACCATGTTGCCCAGTAGATGGATAAAGCTGCCATGCAAGGCGGCATATGTGAAAAACATCGCAACCTGCTGGCCGGGGTAAACAGGTTCCCATCCGCGCAGCAAACCGTCCCAAAAGGCGCCATACATCAGGAATACGCCGCGCAAGCGTTCAAATCCCAACAACCCGGATTCACCCAAAGTAAGCAGAATTTCGGGCGCGCATGTCAGCGCAACCAGCCAGAGCACTGCCGGCGTGTTTGTGACTGTCGGGAAAATAATATTGCGCGGAGCCATAAGCGCGGCTTTGACACTCTCTTCCACAATTTGCAAGTCATCCTGCGTGGGCCGGACAACCTGCACAGACCGACTCACCGTCGTAGAGGACCGAATGTCAGGGCGCATCTGGTGTTAGTAACCGGTGCTGCGCAGAAGGGTCCGAAGGGTTTCCCAGACCAGTTTCAGATCGCTACCAAGGCTGAGGGCAGACGCATATTCCGTATCGATCTGGGCGCGGCGCCGAAAATGGGCGTCATTGCGTTCCGACACTTGCCATTTGCCCGAAATCCCCGGTTTCATGGACAGGTAGACATCAAGCGTCGGACCATAAAGTTCGATCTGATCCAGCATCATTGGGCGCGGGCCGAGCAAGCTCATATCACCTTTCAACACGTTAAAAAGCTGTGGAATTTCATCGATAGAGGTGCGGCGTAGAAACGCCCCGACCCGGGTAACCCGGGGGTCATCCTTCAGTTTTTGCGTGCTTTGCCATTCGCGCGCGCGCTCCGGGTCGCTCGCCAGCAGGTCTTCTAGCAGTTTGTCAGCGTTCGGATGCATCGTCGACAGTTTCCAGATGCGGAAGATTTGGCCATGTTGGCCAAGACGCAGTTGGGTATAGAAAACCGGATTGCGCGTCAGCAGGTTTGCAAGGGCGCAGACCAGCAGCACTGGAACAACAATCGGCAAGGACGCGAGGACGATCGCAAGGTCCAAGACCCGCTTTCCGTAGCGAACGTAGAACCCGTCCGCGTTGATGGTCTGGTCGTCGCTGTCTTTGGCCACCACTTGCGTGGCCTCCATTTTATTATGTTGAAACGTCATCGTCATCTTATTTACCCTTGCCCATCGAACTCATGCTACTTTTAACTTGGGCCGCAACATTTGCGGTCCTCGCATCAAGCCAAGTTTTCGTGGCATGATTATGGTCTTGGTCGGACACAGGTTTAACCTACCCTTAACCTTGCGTTTTTTCATTAAAAAAGAGTGAACTGCGGGGGTCTGATACACGAAACGTGTTCGATTGTTATTCTTTGGGGGACAAAGCTGCGCGTGTTTGCAATTTGTTTCCACGAGGCCCGGTCGCGCAGCTTGGCCATCGGCATGTCACGGTGCCCATCTGGAAACGATTCGAGTGCAATGGGATTGACTTGCACAGCGTGAGCGCCGAAAGCTGCGAAAACGATGCCACGCGTTTGCCGCGTTTGCGCTTAAATTTCGTCATGTCGAAACAGTATCGCATGAGGCTGCGGGTATCGTCGCAAGGGGCAGAAGCATTATGGCACATGGATTTTCGTCGTATCTGGACCATTTCTTGTTCAAGCAACGGCCGTTTTCCCTGACGCCCGATCCCGAATTCCTGTTCTGGTCGGATACCGCGCGTGGCGCCTATGCCATGCTGCAATATGGCCTGTCGACCCGCGCGCCCATCACCTTGCTGACCGGCGAGATTGGCGCAGGCAAGACCGTGCTTTTGCAGCATTTCATTGAAGAGGCCGATGACGATGACAGTCTGTCCATCGCGCTGGTCACGAATACGCGTCCCAACACCCGCGAGATTTTGCAATGGCTGCTGCCGGAGCTGACGCAGAGCGATCTCAGCGACGAATCCAAGTTCCTGAAGGTGCAGGAATTCTTGATCCAGGAATTCAACGAAGGGCGGCGTGTGCTGCTGGTCATTGACGAGGCGCAGAACCTGTCGCTAGAGGCGCTGGAAGAATTGCGCATGTTGACCAATATCAACCTAGGCAAGGAAGAGGTCTTGCAGCTTTTCCTGATCGGTCAGCCAGAATTGCGCGATCATGTCCGTCGCCGTGAATTGGTGCAGTTTGCCCAGCGTGTCGCCGCAAATTACCATCTTCCGTATATGCAGCCTGAAACCGTGCTGCACTATGTTTCGCACCGCCTGAAAGTGGCGGGTGGAAAGCCCAATATCTTCAGCAAGCAAGCGGTCATGGTCATTCACGAAGTGACAGGGGGCGTGCCGCGCCTGATAAACCAGCTGTGCGACATGTCACTGACTTATGCGTTCGCACAAGGCGATCAGGTGGTAAAACGCGCCACCGTCCAAGCGGTGTTGGACGATGGCATTTTCTTTGCCCCGGTGCGGGACTGACGCCTTACCAATGGCCGGTATTGCCCATGCTGGCCCAAGGCTCTGCCGGTGCGAGCGCTTCGCCCTTTTGCAGGAGTTCAATCGAAATATTGTCCGGTGAGCGGACGAAGGCCATGTGCCCGTCGCGTGGCGGGCGGTTAATGGTGACGCCATTGTCCATCAGATGCTGGCAGGTTGCGTAGATGTCATCAACCTCATAGGCCAAATGGCCAAAATGACGGCTGTCCGAAGGCAGCGCTTCATCTCCGTCCCAGTTCCATGTCAGCTCAACCGGGCATTCCGGCTGTCCGGGCGGTGCCATGAAGATAAGTGAAAACCGGCCACCTTCGCTGTCGTGACGGCGGATTTCCTCCAGCCCGAGCAGTTTGTAAAACGCCATGGATGCGTCAAGATCCTTGACCCGAACCATTGTGTGCAGATAGCGCATATCATCTCTCCTTGTCCTGCTGGGCAGGTATGACCTTTCGCGTTGCGTTCAACCCCGTGACAGGGGCTTTTCAAGCGCGCCGAATCCGGGCATTGTTGGCAAAAGCACAGTATAATGTGGATGGGCAGGGCTATGCAGCAATATCTGGACGGTTTGCGCTATATTCTGGAGCATGGCACGCCCAGCGATGACCGCACTGGCACTGGCACTCTGTCAGTCTTTGGTTTGAGCATGCGCTATGATCTGGCCGATGGGTTCCCGCTTGTCACCACCAAGCGCGTTCATCTGAAATCTGTCATTCACGAACTGCTTTGGTTTCTGTCGGGTGATACGAATATCGGGTATTTGAAAGCCAATGGCGTCTCGATCTGGGATGAATGGGCTGATGAAACCGGCGATCTTGGGCCGGTCTATGGCCAGCAATGGCGCAATTTCGGCGGTGTGGATCAGATCGCAACATTGGTCGAGCAGATCAAGACCACCCCCGACAGCCGCCGCTTGATCGTGTCGGCTTGGAACCCGGCAGATGTGCCTGAGATGGCGCTTCCGCCTTGCCATACGCTGTGGCAGGTGCGGGTTTTGGCCGGCAAGTTGCATTTGCAGCTTTATCAGCGGTCGGCCGATATGTTCCTTGGCGTGCCGTTCAACATTGCCTCTTATGCGTTGTTGCAGATGATGTTGGCACGGGTCTGCGATCTGGAGCCGGGAACCTTCGTGCACACGATGGGCGACGCGCATATCTATTCCAACCATATGGAGCAGGTGCAAACTCAGTTGTCGCGGACCTTGCGCCCCTTGCCGCGCATGGAAATACTGCGCACACCCGATAGCATCTTCGATTTCACCTTCGATGATTTTCGGATCGAGGGCTATGATCCGCACCCGGCGATCAAGGCTCCGGTGGCAGTCTGATGTTGACCTTGATTGTGGCACGGGCGCGTAATGGGGCCATCGGGCGTGGCAATACCATTCCATGGACTGCCCCCGAAGATCTGGCCTTCTTTCAGCGCGAAACTTTGGGTGGCGCGCTTATCATGGGGCGCAACACTTGGGAGAGCTTGCCGAAACGGCCTTTGCCAAGGCGGTTGAACATTGTCATCACGTCGCGTCCGCTGACGGAAGAGGGTGTGCGCACCGCAACCTTGGCGACGGCGCAAGACATAGCCACCAATGCGGGCTACGCGCGGGTCTATGCGATTGGGGGGGCTGGAATATATCAGGCGTTCCTGCCTTTGGCGGATAGGTTGCTGATAACGGAGGTTGCGCTCGACATTCCTGATGCCGATACGTTCTTCCCGCCCGTAGCCCTTGACGCATGGCGTAAAAACGCGGAGTTTCAACTGCGTAGCGCCGACCCCGGTTGCCGCCTGCACGAGTATCTGCGCGCGTGACCCCGCTACTTGTGTCCAATGGGCAACAGGCGTTTCAAATGGATAAGCACACCGCATGTTGCGATTGGGTGTAGCCTGCCACCAGATATGCGATAATCAAGACTTCGCTGCTCTCTTATTGATGTATCCGCCACATGATTTATTCCCGCTCAAGCTGTGTTGACGCGCCGGGATGGTGCCAGTTGCCCTCAATTAGATGGAATGTTGCCACAACCCTGACAATTCGGTAATATCTTTCTAATTAGACAAAACCCTATCAAAGGGGCGATGGCGTATCCCGAAAGAAGGATACCCACAGAGGCAGAGACAGAGGCAACCTATGTGCAGGTCACTTGACCAGAGCAATTGCGTGTGTGCGCAGACCGCCCCTGGTGGCGGTGCTCGGCTTCGTGCCCTGTTCCGTGATCGGGCAGAACGATGCAGCTTTATTTTCCAGTAGCGTCCGCAGGGGCAAAGTTTTCTTTCAGCGCAATGCGCCTTGTTATGCTGTTGACCGGGCTTGTCGCATTGTCGGCTTGCGGTATCCGCCTGCCGGGAAATACCGACAGCCCGACCGAACTGGCAGAGGCCGTGACAGAGTTTCGCGTTGTCCCTGCATCGCGCGCCTTTGTCAGTGTCCCGTCGGCCATGTTGGTCATGGAGCGTGACCTTGGCGGTGCGATAGAGCAACGTATAACCTTGCCGAACCCGACATCGCTTGCCGGTGAAAACGTCATCATGCTGCGCGCCCAGCAAGGTAGCCTTGCGCGTGGCACAAGGTTTGTTCTGAGCGAGCAGCTAATGCAGTTTGGCGGCGCCCCCAGCCCGTTTGCGGGTATTTCCGAAGGCGCGTTGACCGCGACAACTGACAGCTTTGGCGACATTACCTATTCGACCATCCGCCCTGGTGGCGATGTGGTCTGCGTTCTGGCATTTCGCCGGACCCAAACCGCGAGCCGCGCCTTGCCGCGCGGCACCGGTGCTTTGGATATCATGATGAGAAACTGTGTATCGGGGACGGTCGAACGTGCCCTAGCCCCGATTGGTACGAGTGCGTTCGGCCTTGGATTGCCGGGTTAACCTTATTTTGGAGCCTAGTTTATGAGTTTGCTTATTGCCAACAGGCGGCTGAAGCCGGGCGAGATTTTCCTCGCATTTCTGTGGTTTGCGATTGTCATTCCGCTCGCATTTTTGTCCAGTATTCCGACTTCGAACGCGGTGCAGGGGGCCTTGGGCCTTTTCGCGGTGCTGGGCGTTGCGGTTCTCAAACCCTTTACCATGAAATCCATCGTTGCGCGCTTCGCATTGCTGGCGATCGCGTCAGCAATCGTGATGCGCTATTGGTTCTGGCGCGTCACCTCGACCCTGCCGCCGATTGATGAACCCTTGTCTTTTGCCATCGCGGTGGCGTTGTTCATCGTCGAGACCTATGCGATCTGCGTGTTCTTCGTCAGCTCGTTCATCACCGCCGATCCAGTGGAGCGGAAGTTGCCGCCCAAGGTGGCCGCATCCAGTTTGCCAACGGTCGATATTCTGGTGCCCAGCTATAACGAGCCGATCGAGATGCTTTCGGTTACGTTGTCGGCGGCCAAGAACATGCACTACCCGCAGAACAAGCGCACGGTTGTCTTGTGCGATGATGGCGGCACCGATGAACGTTGTAACAGTGATGATCCGGTAAAGGCGCAGGCTGCACGCAAGCGCCGGGCCGATTTGCAGGCACTGTGCGCCGAGCTGGGCATCGTTTATTCCACCCGTGAGCGCAACATCAACGCCAAGGCCGGTAACATGTCTGCGGCACTGGAGCGGCTGGATGGTGATTTGGTGGTGGTGTTCGATGCCGACCACGTCCCGGCGCGAGATTTCCTTGCGCGCACGGTTGGTTATTTTGTTGTCGACCCAAAACTGTTTCTTGTTCAAACGCCCCATTTCTTCCTGAACCCAGACCCCGTGGATCGAAATATCGGTTTGCGCGCGGATTGCCCGCCGGAAAACGAGATGTTCTACCATCAGGGACATAAGGGTCTTGACCGCTGGGGCGGTGCTTTCTTTTGTGGTTCTGCGTCGGTTCTGCGCCGCGCGGCCCTCGACTCTGTGGGCGGCTTCGCCGGTGAGACGATCACCGAAGATGCCGAAACCGCGTTGGAAATCCACAGCCAAGGGTGGAAAAGTCTGTATGTCGATCACGCCATGATCGCGGGGCTTCAGCCGGAAACCTTTACCTCTTTCATCGAGCAGCGCGGGCGCTGGGCCACGGGCATGATGCAGCTTCTGCGCCTGAAAAACCCGATGCGCCGCAAGGGGATGAGCCTAAGCCAGCGGCTGTGCTACCTGAATTCGATGACCTTCTGGTTATTCCCGTTGGTGCGGATGACCTTCATCCTTGCGCCCTTGGCATACCTGTTCTTCGAGTTGCAGATTTTCGTCGCAACCATTCAGGAAGTTGCGGTCTACATGTCAAGCTACATGGCGATCAGCTTCATGGTGCAGAACGGGCTTTATGCGCGGGTGCGCTGGCCTTTGATCTCGGAATTGTATGAAACGGCACAAGCGCCCTATTTGTCAGGCGTTGTGCTGCGCACAATTTTCAGGCCGCGCGGCGCCAAGTTTAACGTGACCGCCAAGGACGAGGTGCTGGAAGAGGACTTCCTGTCGCCGATCTACCGCCCGCTTCTTGTGCTCTGGGGCATCACGCTTCTGGGCGTTCTTGCGGGTGCAATCCGCTGGGTTCTCTTTCCCGGCGATCACAACATCCTGATGATCGTGGGCGGATGGGCGATTTTCAATTTCATCATCCTGTCTGCCGCCCTGGGAGCCATTGGTGAGCGCCGCCAGCGCCGTGCCGTGCCAAGGGTAGAGATGAATGTGCCAGCCGTTGCCGCGATTGGCGCGGGCGAGCAATATACGTTTACGGCAGCCACCGTGCTGGATTCCTCGACCAGCGGTTGCAAGCTGAAGCTGATACCTGGCCCGGATACCGACCTTGCCGAACTTAGCCGGCTGGAAAAGGGGGCAGTGTTCTACTTTACCCCGGAATTCCCGAAATCGCCGCATCTGGAAAACGCGGTGCGGGTGCAGGTGGTGAATATTAGTCGTGACCCTTCCGGGGTGATTTTGGGCGTGCGTTACGACCCGGAGCAATCGCTGATCGTACGGGAAACCATCGCGCATCTTATCTTCGGCGATTCCGCTGTGTGGGAACGGGTCCGCGAAAGCCGGAACAAACCTATGCCGCTGTTGAAGGGCATGGGGTATGTTGTCTCTTTGGCCTTTACCTCTGTTGCGCATGTCATGCGAATGATTGTCAACGAACCCGCCCGGCGCAAGCGCGCCGAAGAGCGTGAGCGTGATGTGGCGATCTTCGAGGATCATCCGGCGCATATCCTTGCCTTTGGCGAGACCTTCGACCCGGTGTTGAGCGAGCCCGTCCATCCGATGAAACAGATGCTGACGCGGTCAGAGAGCGCGGCGCGCGGGGCTGCCCGGCGTGCCACCTATGGCGCGCCCATTGACCGGGGGACGAACGCATGATCCGGATTCCCGTCATACTATCGGCCATCGCCCTCGCGTTTTCGCTTGCACCAACCGTGGCGCTTTCCCAGGGCGGATTGATCCTTCTGCCCGAGCAGGATATGCCAATTAGCGGGCAACCGGCCGATGGAGTCGACCCAAGCGACCGTTTGCGTCAATACGGCCCTGCGGATGAGGATCAGGCCGCGCCGGAGCAGCGCAAATGGGTTTCACCCCTGCGCCTGACGGATCTGCAAGTGCAGCGGAACGGACCCCTTGCACGGGTCACAGGTGAACGCGAATTGGTCAGTTTCGACCTGTATGTTGCGGATCCCGGCCGCACCCAACGGCTGCAACTTGTCACTGTGTCCAGCATCAACCTATTGCCGGAACGTTCGTTCATGCGGGTGCTGGTGAATGGGGTCGATCTGGGGCGCACGTCTCTTGACAATTTCGAGTCCGAGGACAGCGACGAGTTCATCCTTGCCCCCGGCACATTGCGCGCGGGTCGCAATGCGGTGCAGATCGAGTTCCGTCAGGGGCACCGTATATTTTGTGGTCCCGAAGCGTCTTTCGACCTGTGGAGCGATATTGATCTAACCCGCAGCGGGTTGGTGCAAGATGCAGATAACGGCGCAATCGGGCCTGACGGGTTCATGATGGGGCTGGCAGCGCAATCGGCTGCGCTTGCACCGGTTGAAATTCGGGGTATCGACAGCCTTGGCGCCGAGGCCGAAAACTGGCGCCGCGCCCTTGTGCGCCGGTTGAACCAGTCGCTGGTTGGTGCGCCGGTGGTCTTTGCCTTCAGCGACTACTGGACGCTGGAACGCGAGACACCAGCACAAGCCCGCATCACCATCCTTCCCGCGGCGCAGTCGCGCGTCAGTTTCCAGGTTGGCGGCGACGGAGCGCGCGTCATGGTGCTGGAGGTGGCGCAAGGCACCCGTCCGACTGACCTGCTGGGACAGATCCCGCAACTGGAACCGCAGGAGCAGGCTGGTCGTGCCTCGCTGCTTGTCGCCGATGCAGAAAATACCTTTGCCGATTTCGGCATTTACACCGAAAGTTTTTCGCAACGTTATGCGATCCGCAACCATCCGTTTCGACTGCCGGACGACTGGCTGATTCTGACGGCTGAGAAGGCCCGAATCTATCTGGATTACGCGTATGTCGAAGGGCTGCCAGAGGGCTCGCTTCTGCTGATCCGGGTAAATGGTCAATCCGTCCGCCTGTTGCCCCTGCGCGGCGAGGGGGGCGCTCCGATTGTCCGCTTCCCGATTGATTTCGAGGCGCGGATCATGCAGCCGGGCACCAACACCCTGACATTCGAAATGATGGTGCCGGGCGATCCGGCTGATCTGCCATGCCCCGCCCACGATCAGCCCTTCCTTCAGATCGGTGAAACGTCCAGTCTTTTCGTGCCCTATAGCCCGCCCATGTCGATCCCGGACATGGACCTTGCCTTTAGCGCGCTGACGCCGGACAGCCTGCGCCAGAATGAGCTGAGTGGCCGCGCCTATTCCGAAGATGACATTCTGACCTTGTCGGCTGTGCTGGCGCGCGCACGCGGCGATATTCGGTCGTCCACGCTGCATCTTGTCTCTATCGACGATCTGGGCGCAGTTCCGATGGCGCATCATCGGGCTGACCGGAAATTGCTTGAAGACACGGTGCTGATAACACCGGAATACGAGGAGCTTCTTGCCGAACAACGCGCGGTCGATGACCCTTTCGCCGTGCGTCGGCAGCAAGAGCGTGGGTTTACGGCAGCCCTGAGCAATATCTGGGCGCTCGTGCTCGACAAGGTCTATTGGGTGCGCGACAGGATTTTCCCGTCGAATGGCGACCAACTGAATGCGTGGTTGTCCGAACGGCGCGGGCAAGCGGTTTTGTTTCATCTGGACCCCGATCGCCCCGACGAAATCTGGATGCTGCGCAGCCCGGATAGCGACATCACGCAAATCGCGAACTCTATCGCGGGGGCGCGCGCCTATGGGCGTGGTCCGCGCGGGCAAGTGTCCATCCTTGGCTATGACGGGCGCTGGGACAACTGGATCGCGCCGGATCGCCGTCCGATATTGTTGGAGCCCTGGTCCTTTCAGAATTTCCGCACCGCAATGGGCAATTTCGTCTCTGCGCGCCCGATTTTCTACACATTCTTGATGCTATTCCTTGCCATGGCGTCAGCCCTGGTCGCTTTGCGGCTTGTCATCTCAACCCGAGAGAAACCATGAAAAGACGTGATTTCTTGTCTGGCACTGCCGCAACCATGTTTGCGGGTTCCAGCATGGCCCAAACCGTGATGGCAGAGTTCGGCCAGACCGCGCGTCCTCTGTGGCAGGCTTGGCGGGACCGCTTTGTCATGCCCGATGGCCGTGTGGTCGATACATTGCAAGGTCAGGCCAGCCATTCCGAAGGGCAGGGCTACGGGATGGTGCTGGCCTCGTATTTTGACGATGCCGAGGCATTTTCCCGGATGTTCCAATGGACCGAGCGCAATCTTGCCGTGCGCTCTGATGCGCTTCTGGCTTGGCGCTGGTTGCCGGATACGGTCAATGCCGTGCCGGACCGCAACAATGCGTCGGATGGTGATCTGTTCTATGCATGGGCGCTGGTGCGGGCGGCGGCGCGATTTGACAATCGGGCCTATATGACGCGCGCCAGAGAGATCGCCGAAGCCTTGGCAGCGACCTGTATCGTGCCAATGCCGGGTGCAGAGGGGCGCACGCTTCTGTTGCCCGCGCAATTTGGGTTCAACAAAGAAACCCATGTCATGATAAACCCCTCCTATTACATGCCGCTTGCCATGCGCGAGGTTGCCGCCGTGACCGGGGTCAGCGCGCTTGCGATTTGCGCACAGCATGGCGAGGCGCTGCTGGATCAGCTTGCTCAGGGCGGTCTGGTGCCGGATTGGATCGATGTGTCGCCGGACGGGGTTGAGGCATCGAAAACCCTGTCCGAGAATACCGGCTATGAGGCGCTGCGGGTGCCACTGTTTTTGATCTGGTCGCGTATCCCGCGTCATCTTGCAGTGCGACGCATGGCCGCGGTTTATGCAAGAACGGTGCAGCCCGGCGTGGGCGTACCGACCGTATTGGACCCGGTCTCTGGCAGTGTTCTCGAAAGTTCGGGCGATGCCGGATATCAGGCGATTGCCGGTCTTGTCACCTGCGCAGAAGGCGCGGGACCCGGCGCGCTCATCCCGCCATTCACGCCCGATCAACCTTATTATCCTGCGAGTCTGCACCTATTTGCAATGATCGCCGCTCATGAAACCTTGCCGGAATGTGTGCCGTTATGATCCGATCCCGTGTTCGTCATCCTGCTCTGATTGCCGCTGTCCTGGCCTGCTTGGCAGGGGGGGCGGCCTATGCGCAAACCGCCAACTACGACGATCTGCGCGCTTTGCGCTATTATCTGCAACAAGGCGATGACGAGGCGACCCGTGCAGAATTGCGCCGTTTGCGCGCGGCTTATCCCGATTGGCGTCCGCCGTCCGATATGAACGAGTTGCTGGCGCCACAAGCGACAACCGCCAGTGTCGATGAAGGCGCGATCTGGCGTCTTATTGAACGCAAGGATTATGCCGCCGCGCGTCGCGAAATCGACAGCAACCGTCAGGCTGTTTCGGGCTGGACACCGCCTGCCGACATGTTGCGGGTGCTGGAAACAAATGAGGCGCAGGACGCGTTCACAGCCGCTACGACTGCGCGAAACGCGGCTGACGCAATCGCGATAGCGCGACGCTTGCCCCAGATTATGAGTTGTGAGAGGATCAACAATGCATGGCTGTTGTCGGACATGTATGTGCTGGCCGGACAGACGGCTGCCGCAGTCACAACCTATCGCAACACCCTGCAATCCTGCACTGGCTACAGCCAGATGGAACCCACGTTGGAAAAGGCCTCTGCCGTGGCAAGCGAGGCCGATCTGGCGAGCATGTTTGATGTGGCCCGCAATACAAACCAGGCGGAAACCCAGCGATTGAATGCGTTACAAAAGCGTTTGCTGGGTGGGGGCGCCCCGGCACCGCAAACGTCGGCTGTGCCAGCAGCACGCGCGGCCCCTGAGCAGCGCCCGCAAGCCGTGGCGGCGCCGCGTTCGGCACCGGCGGCAAACCCATCGGGCCTGCCCGTGCGCGGCGATGGGCGCCTGGCAGAGGTGCGTGCCCTGAAAGAACGCGAGCAATATGCACGTTGCATCGCAGCATCGCAGAACCCCCGCTCGCTGGATGTTCTGTATGAACGGTCGTGGTGCCTTTACAGCCATGATCGTCCAACAGAGTCGCTTGTCGGGTTCCAGGCTTCGGCAGCGGCCGGGGATGCAATTGGCCCCGATGTCGGGCGTGACGCGCATTATGGGTTGGCGCTGTCCTACCTGAACCTGAATATGACAGAGCAGGGCGCGCAGATTGCGACACAGGCCCAGCTGACCGACACACAGCGCGCAGAGGTCGAAAGCATCGTGCTGGACCAGCGTGGCGTGAAAGCATATCGCAATGGCGATTATCGCCAGTCCATCGCCTATTTCAACGCGCTAGAGCAGTTGAAAGGTGGGCTGCGCCGCGATTTGTCGATCTTGCGCGCCTATGCGTTGCTTAATTCCGGTCAAAGAGTGCAGGCCAAATCCGAATTTGAACGGTTGCATGCCCAGCTTGCAACCGCCGAAACCCGGCAGGGTCTGAACGCAGCACTTGGGAATTAAGCGCAGACACCCAGACCCGTGAAACGCGAAACCCCCGCCATTGGCGGGGGTTTTCGGTTTATCCGTTTGAGGCCGCGACCTTCAGACGACGCGCGCCACCACCATCGTCGGAATGCGTGTCCATGAATTCCATCACCAGCGGGCGGATATTGTTGCGCCACGACTTGCCGGCGAAAATGCCGTAATGACCCGCTCCGGGTTCGACATGGCTGGCCTTTTGCATATCGGATAGGCCGGTCAACAGGTCCAGCGCGGCAAGGCATTGGCCGGGCGCGCTTATGTCGTCTTTCTCGCCCTCTACGATCTTGACGGCAACGCGCGTGATCTTGCCTATATCGACCTTGTGCCCATCGACCATGAATTCGTTGCGCGCGATTTCACGGTCTTTGAAAATCCGCTCCACCGTGGACAGGTAGAATTCCGCTGTCATGTCCATGACGGCCAGATATTCGTCATAGAAACGGTTGTGCTTGTCGCGCTCTCCGCCTTGGCCATGAGCTTCGGCGGAAATCTTGTCTGTAAAGGCCTGTGAGTGGCGTTCAAGGTTCATCGAGATGAATCCGCCAAGCTGCAACAGGCCCGGATAGACCAACCGCCCAACGCCGCTGTACTTGAAGCCGACGCGCTGGATCGCAAGATGTTCCAGTTGCCCCATAGTCACACGTTCACCGAAATCTGTCACTTCCGTAGGGGCGGCGTCCGGGTCTACCGGGCCGCCGATCAGCGTCAGGGTGCGGGGTTGCGATTCGGGCTCCAGCTCTGCCAGGTAGGCGGTGGCTGCCAGCGCCAGCGGCACCGGCTGGCACACGGCGATCACATTCGTATCCGGCCCCAGATGGCGGATAAAGTCGGTGAGGTAGAGCGTGTAATCTTCGATGTCGAATTTGCCTTCCGACACGGGAATGTCGCGGGCGTTGTGCCAGTCCGTAACCCAAACCTCGCAATCCGGCAGCAGGCTGGCCACTGTCGAGCGAAGAAGCGTCGCATAATGCCCGGACATCGGCGCGCAGAGCAGAACGCGGCGCGGCTTTTCTGGACGGCCATGCACTTTGAAGCGCAGCAAATCCCCAAAAGGTCGTGCTAATTCAACTACTTCTTCAACGATGTGGTCACGCCCGTCTTCTGCCACGACGGATGTTATATTCCAGTCTGGCTTGATGACCATCCGGGCGAAGCTCCGCTCGGTCACGCGGCCCCAGGCCGACATTACCTTGAACATCGGGTGCGGCACCATTCCCCAGACCGGGTAAGAGGCGAATGCCCGCGCAGACGCGCCCATCCACTCGTTCGTATTGCGAATGGCTTCCATCAGGTCGTAGGTGGCCATGCCCTTCATGCAGTCATCCTTTTCAGCGCTCGAACAGGTAACGCCAATCGTCCCTTTAACTCAAGTTGCGCGGCAGGTATCCTAAACGACAGTATGCTGCGCATGCGAAGGGTAGGGGGAAATTCGCTTTATGACAACTTCTGAATATGATGATGAAAAAAAAGCTGAACGTTTGAAGGAAAACATGGCCCGGATAGAGGCGTTGACCGAACGCCTTACAAACGCCTTGGCGCACCGCGCGCCACCGCGGCCCAGCCTGCAAGCGCCCGACCCTGATCTGTTCTTGCATGGCGTGACGGCTTATTGGACCGAAATGGCCAAAAACCCGTCCAAGGCTTTGGAGCAACAGCTTGAATTCTGGGGCAAATCGCTGAAGCATCATTTGGACGCGCAAAAGGTTTTGCAAAGCGGAAAGTTGCAGGCACCGGCGGATATGACCCCCGACGATCGCCGTTTTTCGAACCCACTGTGGAAGACCCATCCGTATTTCAACTACATCAAACAGCAATACATGATCGCGTCGAGGACGATGCAGAATGCGATCGAGGATCTGGAAACGATTGACGAGCGTGAAAAGCGCCGGTTGCGGTATTTCACGACTCAGCTTGTGGATATGATGGCGCCGACGAACTTTCTTGCCACCAACCCTGACGCGCTGATGAAGGCGGTCGAGACCGAGGGGGAGAGCCTTGTGCGCGGGCTGGAGAATCTTGTGCGCGACGTGGAGGCGAACAAGGGCGAGTTGCAGGTCACGCTGGCCGACAAAGAAGCGTTCAAGCTGGGCCAGAACCTGGCGACGACCCCCGGCAAAGTGGTATTTCGCAACCGTTTGTTCGAGTTAATCCAGTTTGCTCCGACCACCGATCAGGTTCACCGCACGCCACTTCTGATCTTTCCGCCATGGATCAACAAATACTACGTGATGGACCTGAAGCCGCAGAACAGCCTGATTAAGTGGATCGTGGATCAGGGCTATACTCTGTTCGTGGTGTCATGGGTGAACCCCGACGCCAGCTATGCCGATACGGGCATGGATGACTATGTTGCTGAAGGGTATCTGGAAGCGATTCGCGTGACCCGCGAGATCACCGGCGAACCGCAGGTCAACGCGATCGGCTATTGCATTGCCGGAACGACACTGGCGCTGACGCTTGCGCTGATGAACAAGCGCAAGGACAAGTCGGTGCGCGCAGCGACCTTCTTCACCACGCTCACGGATTTTTCGAACCGGGGCGAGGTCGGCGTGTTCTTGGAGGATGATTTCGTTGACGGAATCGAAGCGGAGTGCAACGAGAACGGCTATCTGGACAGTTTCTTCATGTCGCGGACCTTTTCCTACCTGCGGTCAAACGATTTGATCTATGGTCCGGCCATTCGCAGCTACATGATGGGTGAGGCGCCGCCCGCATTCGACCTGCTGTATTGGAACGGCGATGGCACCAACCTGCCGGGCAAGATGTGCGTGGAATATCTGCGCGGGCTATGCCAGCAAGATAAGTTCGCTTCTGCAACCTTTCGCATCTGCGGCGAGGATGTGTCGCTGTCGGATGTGAAGCACCCGCTATTGGCTGTGGCCTGCGAGACCGATCACATCGCCGCATGGAAATCCAGCTTCCGTGGCATTGCCAAGATGGGCAGTCGGGACAAGACCTTCATCCGGTCGCAATCGGGGCATATTGCCGGGATCATCAATCCCCCTGCCAAAAAGAAATACGGCCACCATGCGGGGCCAGAGGTTAAGGGCACGCCGGAAGACTGGATGGAGGTCGCAGAATTCCACGAAGGATCGTGGTGGCATCGCTGGGAAGAGTGGCTTCGCAAGCGCTCCGGGGCAAAAATTCCGGCGCGCATCCCCGGTGATTCGGGCTATGAGGTGTTGGCGGACGCACCCGGCACCTATGTGAAGAGCACGAAAAACGATGCCATGTCATAAGGTTGGATCTAGTCTGGCAAAAAAATGCTGCGGTGCAGAAAAAAAGATTGAAATGCTGCACCGCAGCATGCATATTGTGTTCAGACGCAGGGAACACGATGCGACCTGCCGGAAGTTTTTGCTAGGAGAAGCACAATGACCAACGCTGCTGATTACACCAAAATGATGAAAGACATGATGGGCACCATGCCGATGGACACCACCGCGTTCACCGACATGTTCAAAACCCAGGCTGCTGTTGCAGAAAAGATGAGCAAAGTTGCTCTTGAAGCTGCCGAGAAGTCGACCGAAGTTTCGACCAAATGGACCAAGGCAACGCTGGCAAAAGCCGGTGAGCTGTCGACCGCCAAGGAAGATCCGGCTGACTACAGCAAAGCCATGACCGATTTCGCATCCGCTTCGGCTGAAACCGCCGCAGAGCATGTCGCTGCTTTCGCTGAAATCGCGAAAAAAGTGCAGATGGACACCGTTGAGCTGCTGATGGCTGCTGGCAAGGACATGCAGGAAGAAACCACTGCTGCTGTCAAGAAAGCCACCGACACGGCGACCAAAGCAACGAAAGCCGCAACCGCCAAGTAAGGCGCTTCGGTTCTCTGCCCGCGGACCTGTTCCTCCCGACAGTTGACCGCGATGAAAGGGTGCGCATGCAATGCGCGCCCTTTTCTTTTGTCGTAACCTCCCCTAGGCTCTGCTGCACCGCAAAACCCATGGGAGGGGGCCTCGTGTCACAAGACGCAAAACCGCTGCTGATAAAGCGCTATGCCAGTCGCAGGCTATATAACACGGAAACCAGCGATTATGTGACGCTTGAGGATATTGCGGGTTTCATCCGCGATGGGCGCGAAGTGCAGATCGTTGACCTGAAATCCGGCGATGATCTGACGCGGCAATACCTGCTTCAGATCGTGGCAGAGCACGAAAGCCGCGGCGAAAGTGTCTTGCCGATTGACGTGCTGACCGACCTTGTGCGCAGCTATACGACGCAAGCGCAAAGCGTGGTGCCGCAATTCTTGGCCATGTCTTTTGAGATGCTGCGCGACGGCCAGTCGCAGATTGTGGACAACATGGCTCGTGCGAACCCGATGGCGGCCATGCCCGGCTTCGAAGAAATGCAGCGCCAGCAGCAGGCTTTCATGAAAACCATGATGGCGGGTTGGCCGGGTATTCAGGAGTCCGAGGGCGGCTCCAGCGGCGACGATCTGGACGACATTAAGAAACAGCTTGCGGAATTGCAGGACAAGCTGTCGAAGATGAACAAGTAGGGCTCACAGCCCCAATTTGTCGCGCAGCCCGAACCATGTCATGGCCAAAGCCAGAAGCGGGCTGCGCAACGCGCGCCCGCCGGGAAAGCGGGGCAGGGGTAGTTGCGCCATCAGGTCGAAGCGCTCTGATTGGCCTGCAACGGTGTCTGCCATGATCCGGCCCGCCAGCGTGGCCAGCGCCACGCCATGGCCCGAATAGCCCGAAGCCGACAGGATATTTGGGGCCACTCGCATAAAGGCGGGTAAGCGCGTCATGGTGATCGCCAGTGTTCCCCCCCATGCATGGGTAATGCGGGTATCGGCCAGTTGCGGAAACACCTCCAGCATGGGTTTGCGCACGGTGCGCGGAATGTCAGGAAAGCGGTAGCCATAGCTTTCGCCGCCGCCGAATAACAGCCGGTTATCCCCGGACAGGCGGAAGTAATTGATAACGAACTTGCTGTCTGCCACGGCATGATTGCGCCTTAGAACCATGCCTTCGGGCAGTGGTTCGGTGGCAATGATGAAATTGTTTATCGGCATGACGCGCGCCGCGACCTGTGGCGCCAGCCCGCCCAAATAGCCATTCGCGGCCAGGATAACGTGATCGGCCTGCACATGCCCGGTCTGGGTGCGGATAATGGGGCGTGCCCCCGGCTCTATCGCCACCACAAGCGCGTTTTCATGGATCACCGCGCCAGCTTTCAGGGCCGCGCGCGCAAGGCCAAGTGCATAGCGCAACGGGTGCAAATGCCCCGCGCCATGGTCAAGGATACCGCCCTGATAACGGGGCGAGTTGACGACCTCCTGAATTCCGGCGCGGTCCAGTGGTTCGATCTCGGTGTATCCATACTCGCGGGCCAGCTTCTCGGCATAAGCATGGCTGTGGCGCGCGCCGCTTTGCTGCCAATCGGCATGGATGACGCCGGGCGCGATGGGGCAGTCCATCGCGTGCCGCGTAATCAGATGCTGCACCAGATCGCGCGCATCCAGCCCCATCTGCCACAGCTTTTGCGCGTCGTCGCGCCCGACCATGCGTTCGATCGCGTCTTGCTCTATGCGCTGGCCCGGCCCGATCTGCCCGCCATTGCGCCCTGATGCGCCAAATCCCACCCGATGCGCTTCCAATACGCGCACCGAATAGCCGCGTTCGGCCAGATGCAGCGCGGCAGACAGCCCTGTATAACCCGCGCCAACAATGCAGACATCTGCCTTTGTCGCACCCTTCAGCGGCGGTTGCAGAGCCAGTGGCGTTGCGGTGTCGGCATAGTAACTGGGCGGATACTGCCCGGCGCGATCATTGGCGAACAGCAGGTTCATACGTTCAGCAGCAGGTGTTCGCGCTCCCACGGGCTGATGACCTGAAGAAATTCGATATATTCGTCCCGTTTCACAGCAGCATAGGTCTTGCAGAATTCGGCGCCTAGAATGTCGTGCAGGGCCGTTGCTTCTTCAAACAAGGTGACGGCATCGCCCAGCGTGCGGGGCAATTCGTCTTCGTCCATATAGGCGTTGGTGCGGCATTCTTCGCGCGGGCCGGTCTGCTCCATCAGGCCCAAATAGCCACATGCAAGCGAGGCCGCGATTCCAAGGTAGGGATTGCAATCCATCCCCGCCAGCCGGTTTTCCACGCGCCGCGCTGCGGGCGTCGAAATTGGCACCCGCAGCCCTGTGGTGCGATTGTCATGGCCCCATTCCAGGTTGATAGGGGCAGAGAAGTCGGGAACGTAACGGCGGTAGCTGTTTACATAGGGCGCGATTAAAGCAACGGCGCGCGGCAGATGGCGCTGCAATCCGCCGATAAAGTGCAAAAACGCATCGGTGCTCTCACCTGATGGCGTGGAAAACAGGTTCGCACCGCTGGCCACATCCAGCACGGAATGGTGTATATGCATGGCCGAACCCGGTTCACCCTCGATGGGTTTGGCCATGAAGGTTGCGAACATGTCATGGCGCAATGCGGCCTCGCGGATCATCCGCTTGAAGTAGAAGACCTGATCGGCCAGCACCAGAGGGTCGCCATGTGCAAGATTGATCTCGACCTGCCCCGCGCCGCCTTCTTGCAAGATGCCGTCTATCTCCAACCCCATAGCTTCGGCAAAATCGTAGATATCATCTATGACCTTGCCGTATTCATCCACCGCCGACATTGAATAGGCCTGCCGCGCCGCCGCGCGCCGCCCGGTGCGCCCCATGGGCGGAATGATCGGCATGTTCGGGTCAAGGTTGCGGGCGACGAAGAAGAACTCCATCTCTGGGGCGACGACCGGCTGCCAGCCCTTGGCGCGATACAGGTCCAGCACCCGCTTCAACACGTTGCGCGGCGCGGTTGGGATGGGTGCGCCGTCTGCGTCCTCTGCATCGTGAATGATCTGCAAGGTCCAGTCAGCGGTCCAGGGGGCGGCCGTCGCGGTCGTGAAATCGGGCCGCATGATCATATCCGGTTCCAGATCGGCCCCGTCCCGGAAATCAGCCCAGCCGCCGGTGATGGTTTGCAGGAAAATCGACGTCGGAAGATAGTATTTCGTGCTGTCATCGAATTTGAAAGCGGGCATGGCCTTGCCGCGCGCCACTCCGGCCATATCGGCGATGATGCACTCCACCTCGTCCAGCCTGCGGCCTTCTAGATAGTCGCGGGCTGCTTGTGGGATATGGTCGCGCCAGGAACTCATATCCGCAAACCGGCGTGTTGCTTGAAGAATACGGCAATACGGTCCGCCACGCGCGCGCTATCGGCGTGGCCTAATCCGGCTTGTGCGTCGTGCAACTGTGCGTCAGGCACCACACCGGGGCCGCGATGGTCGATCAAGCCCTGAATGACGCGGTCTTCGAACTCTGGGTGGGCCTGAACCGAGAACCCGTGCCCCGGATAGTGCAGCGCCGCATGCGCGCAGGCCGCGTTGCTGGCCACTGTCTGCGCGCCCTTGGGCGGCGTGATAACCTGATCCTGATGCCATGCGTTCAGCCGCACAGGCCCGCTGTCGAAGTCATAGTCCTGCGCGCCGACGACCCAGCCTCCGGCGTGTTTTTCGACGCGACCGCCAAGCGCCTGCGCCATGATCTGGTGGCCGAAACAGATACCGACCACCGGCACATGCGCGGCAAAGGCATCGCGGATGAACTGTTCCAGAACGGGGATGAACGCGTGATCCTCGTAGACGCCATGGCGCGAGCCGGTGATAAGCCAGCCATCGGCCTCGGTGACGCTTGCCGGAAACGCCATCGCTTCGACATGCCATGCCTTGAACGAAAAACCATGCCCGTCCAGAAGCCGCATGAACATGGAGGGATATTGGCCGGTTTTCGCGCTCATGTCATCGGGCAAACGCCCGCATTCGAGGATACCGATTTTCATCGTATTGAGTCTTTCGGGGTCAGGAAAGCCCGACGCTATCGCGCGTCTGCGTTGGGTGCAAGCCCGCTGACGGGCCTAGACACTGTCAAGGTAGAGCGCCAACAACGCTTGGGGTTCAAGCTGTGCAAGGGTCTTGATTTCCTGTCGCTTCGTGCGTGTGAAATTGTCGATCAGGCGTGCCGGGAGCAGCCGTTCCATCAGGTCGGATGTCGCAAAGCGCGTAACTGCGGCGTCCCATGTCGTCGGGATTTGCGGCAAATCCTGTTCATAGGCATTGCCGGTCAGCGGGGCAGGCGGGACCATGCCGTCCACCAGACCCAGTTCCATCCCGCCAAGGATAACGGCCAGCACAAGATAAGGATTGGTGTCACCGCCGGGCACACGGTGCTCCAGCCGCCGCGCGGCAGGCGGGCCATTCGGAACCCGGACCGACGCGGTGCGGTTTTCATAAGCCCAGCCGACGCCGGTGGGTGCATGAGCGTTTGGAACCAGTCGGTCATAGCTGCCCGCATGCGGCGCAAAAATCAGCGTGGCATCAGCCATGCTGGCCAACACGCCGCCAGTCGCATGGCGCAACGCGTCGGACCCGTTGCGCGTGCCGTCGTCGAAAATATTGCGCCCGTCGCGATCCAGCAGCGAGGCATGGACATGCAACCCGCTGCCAGAACTGTCGGGATAGGGCTTGGCCATGAAGCTGGCGGCAAAGCCGTGCATCCTCGCAAGCCGTCGCACCAGCAGTTTGAACAACCAAGTATCATCGGCCATGCGCATTGGGTCCGGGCCATGCGCAAGGTTGACCTCGAACTGGCCCGGCCCGGCTTCGGATGTGGCGGTGTCGGCGTCTATGCCAAGTGCCTCGCAGCCTGCGTAAAGCGCGTCAAAGAAAGGGTTGAACATGTCCATGACCTGCATGGAAAGCGTTGCGGCCCCCCAGTTGCGCCGCCCCGTCGCCGGGTTTGCAGGGGGAGCGAACTGGTCGCCGCTGTCGTCGATCAGATAGAATTCCAGCTCGGTTGCGGTCACTGCGGTCAGGCCGCGCGCGGCAAGCCGGTCGACCACTGCGGCCAGCGCATTTCTGCCGTCGCCCGCAAAGGGTGTGCCGTCCTCTAGATGCATGGCCATGGGCAGCATTGCCGCTTCCGGCCCGATCCATGGCATAGGCAGCAAACCGCGCGGGGTCGGGCGCAGAAAGCCATCGGCATCGCCGGTGTCGAACAGCAGCGGACTGCCTTCAATGTCATTTCCCAGAATATCCAGGTTCAGGGCTGAAAGCGGCATCTTTGCATGCCCCGCCATCAGCTTGGGCAACGCATTGGCCGGCATGCGCTTGGCGCGCGCAACCCCGTTCAGGTCTGGAATGACCACGCGGATCTGACGCAGGGTATCAGGGTCTATCATGGCTTATCGTATATATTGAGGGCGGAACCGGAACCGCACGCGGCTGCGTTGCGGCAAATGTCGGTTCAAATGCCGCCCGACCAAACCGTACCCCCCTACGATCAACAGCGTCAGGGCCACGAAATAGGCGGCCACAAGCGGATAGGCTACGAAGGGATTGAAGGTCTGATCCACGAAATACCGCGCGTAATAAAACGCCTCGCCCACCTGTTGTCGCGCGGGAAAGGCAGACAGGAACACCAGGGTCGTCGAATGCGTCAGAAAGATCGCTTCGTTCGTGTAGCTTGGCCATGACAGGCGCAGCATGTTCGGAAAGATCACGCGGCGAAACTTGGTCCAGCCGCGCATCCCGTAAGCATCCGCCGCTTCAAGATCGCCCTTCGGGATGGATTGTAGCGCACCGTAAAACAGCTCTGCCGAATAGGCCGTGGTGTTCAGCACCAGCACCAGAACGCCGCCCACTTGTGCTGTCGTCAGCGCCGAGGTGTCGACCGTCAGCGTGATAAAGCCCAAGGGAATATCAATGCCGCTGCGGGGCAACAGGACAAAGGCGGAGTAGAAGAAGAAAAACTGTATAAAAAGGGGCGAGCCGCGAAAGACGAAAATGAACATTGCAGCGGCGCGCGACAGCCATGGGTTTTCGCTGAAACGCGCCATGGCCACCGCGACGGCAAGGCCAAAGCCGATGGCAATCGCGACTGCGGCGAAATAGACATTCCAGATCAGGCCAGACCCGATCAGGAAGACCTGATCGCAAAAAGTAATGTCCAGCCCGCGCGGCAGAAGCCGCTCACCAAACTCACGACCCAAGGCGCGAAAGGCGTAAGCCTCGAAGCTTTCCCAACAGGTTCTCATGCCGCAGCCCTTCGCTGGCGTTCACCCGCCGCGGTGGCCTGACCATGCGACAGGCGTCGGCCAAGCCACGCGAAAACACGCTCCGAGGCCCATGTCAGGAACAGGTAAAACACCAGTAGAGCCAAGAAATACCACATGCGCCAATCCGGGTGCGGATAGCTGAAGATAGAGGTTTTCTGACCGCCCAGTTCCCGCGCCCAATAAACAATATCTTGCAGCCCCAGCAGGAACAGCAACGGCGTGGCTTTTATCAGGATTTGCCAGATATTCGACAGGCCCGGCAGCGCATAGACCCACATTTGTGGCAGCACCACCCGCCGAAAGGCTTGGGCGCGCGTCATCCCGTAGGCCTCTGCGGTTTCGACCTGCGCGTGCGGCACTGCCTGCATAGCGCCGTGAAGTGTGTTGGCGACGAAAGCCCCAAAAACCAGCGCGAAGGCCAGAACTGCCATGCCGAAGGAATAGGTGGTATACATCCATTGCGGCGATCCGTTGGGCGGGAGTTTCGCCTCTGGGCAGACAAGGAAATCGGTGCCCTGACGGATGGGGTCTGTCCAGTCGGGGCACCGTGCTTGGTGCAAAAGCCACTCAATGCCTTGTCCCAGCGCAATAGGCACGAACAGGAAAAACACAATATCGGGCACACCGCGCACGATATTGATATATATTTTGCCGAACCCCTGAAGTGGCCAGAACTGCGAGCGGAGCGCCAGTGCGCCCAGCATTCCCATGCCAAGCGCCGCCGGTGCGGTGACGGCCAAAAGCACCATCACCAACAGGAACGCCCCGTAAAAATCCAGATGGGTCGCCGATGTCAGGTAGCAGGCGAACCAGTTGAAGTCGTCGAGGATGGAGGGGTCAGAGCAAAAGCCGAACATGCGCGCGGGCGGTGGCGCGGGGCCAAACGGCGGCCCCGCGCAACTGCCTTACTCGAACAACGGCTGGTCTGCGCCGAACCACTTGGTAATCATTGTATTCAGCGAACCGTCGGCTTTCATTTCGGTAATCACACCGTCAAAGGTGGCGCGAAGCTCATCATCACTCTGGCGGGTGCCAACGCCGATGCCGTCACCCAGCAGCACGTCGTCGCCAAGGAAGACAAGTTCACCAGCCGAGTCGTTCACATAAGGGTCCAGAAACGCCTTGTCGGCCAGAACCGCGTCAACCTCGCCGTTGCGAAGCGCCGCGATGGTTTCATCCGGGGTCGGGAATTCCAGCAGGTCTGCATCGGAATCCGCGATATAGCCCGCCTGAATGGTGCCAGATTGCGCCGCCAACACGCCGGACAGGGTCACATCCGCATCCGTTCCCGCAAGCGCGATAAACGCCGAGGGTTCGGGTTGCAGATAGTTCTGGCTGAATGCAATGACCTCTTTGCGCGCCTCGGTAATGCTCATACCGGCCATGATGGTGTCATAGTTGCCAGAGACCAGATTGGGGATGATCGTGTCCCAATCATTGATGACCCACTCGCAGGTCAGGCCCGCGCGTTCGCAGATTGCGTCGCCCAGTTCGCGCTCGAACCCGTCCAACTCGCCCGTGGCGTCATTGATAAAGTTATACGGAGGGTAAGCCCCTTCCGACCCCATGCGCACAACGTCTTGGGCCATGGCAGCGCTTACGCCGAATGCGGCCAGCGACAGGCCAAGGATCAGCTTTTTCATGTGTTCTCTCCCGGTTGGTTTTGGTTAATTGGGTTGGCTATGGCTGAGGAATTGCTTCAGCCGCTCGGATTGCGGATTGCCGAATAGGGTGTCGGACGGCCCCTCTTCTTCTATCCGGCCATCATGCAGAAAAATGACATGGCTGGACACATCGGCGGCCAGTCGCATGTCGTGGGTCACGATCAGCATGGTGCGGCCTTCTTGCGCCAGCGCCTTGATGACGCGCACCACTTCCTGTTCCAGTTCAGGGTCCAGCGCCGAGGTCGGCTCGTCAAACAAAAGCGCGCGCGGTTCCATGCACAGCGCGCGAGCGATTGCGGCGCGCTGCTGCTGCCCGCCCGACATTTGCGCGGGGTAAACATCGGCCTTGTCGCCAATGCCCACCTTGTCCAGCAGCGCGCGGGCGCGGGGTTCTACGGTTGCGCGGTCCTGTTTCAGCACATGCAGCGGCGCTTCCATCACGTTTTGCAACACGCTCAGATGCGACCACAGGTTGAAGCTTTGGAAGACCATCGACAGGTTGGTGCGAATGCGTGTGACTTGCGCGCGGTCGGCGGGTTGGCGATTGGCTCCCGCGCCGCGCCATTGCACGGGTTCGCCTTCAAACAGAATCTCCCCCTGCTGACTGTCTTCCAGCAGGTTGCAGCAGCGCAACAGCGTGGATTTGCCCGACCCGGACGACCCGATCAGCGAAATCACATTGCCTTTTTGCGCTGCAAGGCTGACACCTTTCAGCACTTCCAATGGCCCATAGGCCTTGTGCAGGTCGCGGATCTCAATGACGGGCGTGTCGGACATGTGACCTTGCTGGCATAACGTGCCCACCATTTCTGCCCAAATTTAAAGCATTGGCAAGGGTGCTCACGCGCCGTGCCATTTGGTGACGCAGCGTCGCGCGTCCTGTGCCTAGTTGTTGCGCATCCCCGGCCAGTTCGCATCGGCCCGTGTGATGAAGCCGGGAATGTCGCGCTCCCAGCGGCGTTGGATGCGGCGATTAGCGTTCAGGTAGAGCTTGCCATTGACAATCGCCCATGCGTCTGGATCCACAGGGGCCAGATAGCCCTCGGCTACCGCCCAAGCGCAATTGCCGCCATATTGCGGTGCGTAGCGGCCGGGGTTGGCGGCAAAAGCATTGCGGTTGGCGACCGATGTAAAATGCCAGCGCTTCCCGTCCCAATCCAGCGAATATGTCGCATCACCCCGGCGCGGCGCGTCATCCACGAAATAGGCAACCGGGTCGTAGCCATCTAGCGCAGGGCCATTCTGGGCAAAAACCCGAGCGGCGGGCAGGGCAAGCAAAGGGGCGGCCAGAACGGCGCGGCGAGAGATCATTTTGCTCTCCATCATGACTGCATCACTCTACGCAAGCTTGCCTCAGATCGTAACATCACCCTTGTGTGAATGGCTTGCGACAGCGCCGCGCGGGTTGTAGGTGTCAGGCCAAACAGATCAGGAGCAACTCTCATGGCGTCGTATCAATATGTCTACCACATGGATGGCGTGTCCAAGACCTATCCGGGTGGCAAGAAGTGCTTTGAGAATATCCGCCTGTCCTTTCTGCCGGGCGTGAAAATCGGTGTGGTGGGTGTGAACGGCGCGGGCAAATCGACCCTGCTGCGCATCATCTCCGGCGCCGACAAGGATTTCACCGGAGAGGCATGGGCCGCGAAAGGTGCCAAGGTGGGCTACCTGCCGCAGGAACCGCATCTGGACCCGGCACTGGACGTGCGCGGCAATGTCATGCTGGGCGTGGCCGAAAAACAGGCCAAGCTGGACCGCTACAACGAACTGGCCATGAACTATTCGGACGAAACCGCCGATGAGATGGCCGCGCTGCAAGACCAGATCGACGCGGAAAACCTGTGGGATCTGGACAGCCAGGTGGATGTGGCGTTGGAAGCGCTGCGCTGCCCGCCCGACAACGCCGATGTCGAAACCCTTTCAGGTGGCGAGCGCCGCCGCGTGGCGCTGTGCAAGCTGCTGCTGGAAGCGCCCGACATGCTGCTGTTGGACGAACCGACCAACCACCTCGACGCCGAAACGGTCGCGTGGCTGCAACAGCACCTGATCGACTACAAAGGCACGATCCTGATCGTCACCCACGACCGCTACTTCCTGGATGACATCACCGGTTGGATTCTGGAACTGGATCGCGGACGCGGTATTCCCTATGAGGGCAATTATTCCGCCTGGCTGGAACAAAAGGCCAAACGCCTTGCACAGGAAGCGCGCGAGGACAAATCGCGCCAGAAATCGCTGGAGCGCGAATTGGAATGGATCCGGGCCGGGGCAAAAGCGCGCCAGACCAAATCCAAGGCCCGCATTTCCGCATATGAGGAAAAGGCCAACCAGTCCGAACGCGAAAAGGTTGGCCGCGCGCAGATCATCATTCCCAACGGCCCGCGTTTGGGCGGCAAGGTCATTGACGTGACCGACCTGCGCAAAGGGTTCGAGGATAAGCTGTTGATCGAAAACCTGTCCTTCGCGCTGCCACCCGGTGGCATCGTGGGTGTGATTGGCCCGAACGGGGCCGGGAAATCGACGCTCTTCCGCATGTTGACGGGCCAAGAGCAGCCCGATGCGGGCACAGTCGAATTCGGCGACACGGTGCAGCTATCCTATGTCGACCAGTCGCGCGACGCGCTGGACGGCAACAAGACCGTCTGGGAAGAAATCTCTGACGGGTTGGATATTGTCACCTTGGGCGATGCCGAAGTGAACAGCCGCGCCTATTGCTCTGCCTTCAACTTCAAGGGCGGGGACCAGCAGAAGAAGGTTGGTTTGCTATCCGGCGGTGAGCGCAACCGCGTGCATATGGCAAAGCTGCTGCGCGCGGGCGGGAATGTGCTGCTCTTGGACGAGCCGACCAACGATCTGGACGTGGAAACCCTGCAAGCGCTGGAAGCCGCGCTGGAAGATTTCGCAGGCTGCGCGGTCATCATTTCGCACGACCGCTTCTTCCTCGACCGGCTGTGCACGCATATCCTGGCTTTCGAGGGTGAGGCGCATGTCGAATGGTTCGAAGGCAACTTCGCGGCCTATGAGGAAGACAAGAAGCGCCGTCTGGGACCGGATGCGTTGGAGCCGAAGCGGGTGAAGTATAAGAAGTTTACGAGGTGAGGTGGCAAGAGTGGGGCGACGTAGCTTTGATACGCTGGGGCAAGTTCTCTTTTGGTCTTATGCGAATCTGGCTATGGCCGATGCTGCCGTCAGGCGTGGCGCGGAAAAATATGGCGTCCCACATTACATGATCCGTGCAAAGCTCTATAAATCACTCACTGACGGGACGACTTCACCTAGATCGCTTTATTTTGACGAGCGCGACAAGCTCTTGTCCAAGGGGCGGTGTAGCTATTGTGGCTCAGAAGAGCATCCATCGTTAGACCATCTTTTCCCGAAGTTCGTTGGGGGAGTTGATGCCCCGGAGAATCTGGTATTCTGTTGCCGAAGCTGCAATTCCTCGAAAGGAAAGCGAGATGCTCTTGAGTGGTCAATGCAGCGAGGACGTTTTCTTCCGCTCTCGGTCCTTCGGCGTTATCTGAAACTTGCGATCAAGTATTCTGCCGAACACGAATTGCTGGATACGCCGCGCGAGGAGTTTGCAGCGCTAAATGTTCCTTTCGCTGTGGATGCAATTCCAATGACTTATCCGAAACCGTCGGAGCTTTTCTGGACATGTTGAAATCTGGCATCTTGCCTACTCACTTGACTGTCCGCACGTTTGTACATACATTATGACTACCTTTGATTGGGACCACGGCAACAGCGCCAAATGCGAGAAGCACGGCTTAAGTCGCGTCCAGATCGAAGCTATGTTTCGTGCGGGGCTACATGTCGCACCCGACCCGGAACATTCAACCATCGCCGAACAGCGTTTTATCGCGGTCGGTATGACTCCGTAAGGCCGACCGGCCTTTATCGCCTTCTGCTGGCGGGACGGAAAAATCCGCCCCATCAGCGCCCGATATATGCACGCCAGAGAGGTGGCACGCTATGCCCAAGCCTTCCCCGAAATCCGTTCCCGTCCTGACCACCGACGCGCAAGCCGAGGACTTTCTGGGTCAAGACCTCTCCACCCTCGATTTTGCGCAATTCAAACCCATGCGCTTCGAAGCCCTGCCCAAATCCGCCCGTGTGACCATGCGCCTGCCCGAACCTCTGATCGCGGCGCTCAAGGCCTGCGCGAAGGAACGTGGCATCCCCTACCAGCGCCTGATCCGCGAGGCGTTGGAGCAAGCTCTCGACTAGCCCACGCCCAAAACTCGTTGGCGCTTGCCCGGCTTCTGTCATATCAGGGACAGCACCATATCCAGCAAGGCAGGTGCCGACGTGAAGCGTATCGTCATCATCAATTTCACCGGGTTTCGTGGCAACTGGGGGTGTCAGGCGACCAGTGTCGAATTGGTGAAATTCATCGCAGGGTGCTTCCCCGAAGGCACGGCGCTGAATTTCAGCTTCGTGCCGCTTTTGCCGTCCTCAAAGGTCGATCTGGCCTATGACCGCCAGCTTGACCGGGTGTTCCAAGCCTTTACCGACGTGGCCCAGGCCCGCGAGGGGGCGGGCGCTTCGCTCGATTTCCTCGAACGGGCCTGCACCGCGCGCTATGGCTTCTGGGCGGACCGCGTGCGCCATGCCGATCTGGTCGTGTTCCAAGCCGAAGGCACGATGGGCATGGGGACGAATTTCACACGTGGCCCGCGCCTGATGCTGTTGCCGTTCGTTGCCAAGCACGCCTGGGGCCGCAAGGTGATTTCGCTGAACCAGTCCTTCTATTCGCATGACGCCCGCATTCGCCAAAACGCCGCCGAGGCCTTTGCCAGCTTTGATTTCGCCGCCTTCCGCGAAGGGGCGTCAGTGGCACTGGCGCGCGCGTCGGGCGTGACGCAGGCAGCCTATGTCCCGGATGTGGCCTTTCTGTCGCCCATGGCAGAGATGGCGCGCAGCCCGTTGCAGCCGGGTCAGGGGTATTTCGCGGTTTCGGGGTCCGCCTTGAAGAACCCTCGCCGCTATGCGCTTATTATGGAGCAGGCAGACCGCATTCGGGACGCCACGGAGCTGTAATCGGCTTTCCCGAAGCAATAGATCGGGGTTTCATAAACAAGCGCCTCTCCGCCCACGCCCGAATTCACGGTAAAAACCGCCTGTGCAGAATTTAACAACTGGTGGATGGAGGCTTGGGTTACCAATACATGTGGGCGCTGCGCGACGGTGTTTAGCGCGTTGCGCACCCGGCGGCTGCGGCATTTCGGATGCCGTTTTACCACCACCATGTAGCCCGAATTCTCAAATCGGCGGACCACGGCGTCCAGCATATCCAGCATTGGCATGTAGGCATTGCGCTGCACCATGTCGCCAATGGTTTGCAGTACGACGAACACAAAGCGTTCCGGCAAAGGGTCAAGCGTTTGGCTTTGCGCGTATTTGGACAGTGCTTTCCCGGTTATCTCGGCTTTCACACCGTCGAAAAAGCTGTTGATCTGCTCTGGGCTGACGCCGCCAAGGTCAAGCTGCTCTAGGCTTTGCGACGCGAGAGAGGACCATCCGGCAAAGCCCATCGGGTCAAGCGAGGTGCGCCCCGGCAGATCCGCCGCTTTGAAATGCATAACGTGCGCGCCCTTGGCCCGCAGGGCCGCGAATGCCGGGGTTTTGATCGTGTGGTGCGACAGGTAAAGCGCGGGCACGTGGTTCAGGTTTGGCCTATCAGATAAATCCAGCCGGGCCGTCAGCCCTTGTTTGGCGGCAACATCAAGCGTTGCGCAAAACGTGCGCAGCATGGCATCTATAGCGGCATTGGGTTTCAAGAGCTTTGGCAAACTGACAAAGCGGTGCGGTGTGGCCACGATAATTCGGGGCGACTGCGCGGGGGGCGGTTTCGCGGCCAAAAGCGCGTGTAATTCCGTGCGGCGCGACCCCGTGGCAAGTTTGGCCGCCAGCGCGACATTGAACCAGGTTCCCATTATCGTTTGACCTTCAATAGCTCCATCACGGCGCGCGCGGTCTTGCTGTTCTTGGCGTCGCGCAAGACTGGTGCAGGCCGGGGCGCAGCCCAAGCCTCAAGGACCGCATCGGCAAGCGCTTCGGGCGTCTGGACGATCCTGTGCTCCAGTCCAAGATAGGCGGGTGCGTTATTGGCAATATCGGGTCCGGTCAAAATATAGCTTCCCGCGCTGGCCGCTTCCCATGGGCTATGGCCCCCACGCTTGCCCAGCGACCCTCCGATAAAGCTGACATGGCTCAGCTGATGCAGCCGCGGCAAATAGCCGAACGCATCCATCACGAACAGACCGGTTGCATCTATTGGCTGCCCACCATCCGAGAAAAATACTGGAGCAAAACGGTTCGGGGCCCATGCCCGGCTGGGCTTGGGATGACGCGGCGCGATGACCAACAGCGACGCCGGGTCTTGGGCTTTAAGAATATCATGGGCGGCAAACAGCAGATCATACTCTTCGGGATGGGTAGACACGGCCAGCCAGATTGGCCTTTGGCGCTGGGCTTTGGGCCAAGGCATGTGCTCCGTGACAACACCTTGATAAGACTTCAGATCTTCGACAAAGCGCACGCGCACCTGCAGTTTTTCAAGCTCATCTGCGACGCTTTGTGAGCTGGCGGTAATCAGGTCGAATTCTGCCAGCACCGCTGCGGCAAGGCGCGGTGCCTTAAGGCGCGTTTTCGAGGGCCGCGCCGCGATCAACGCGGTGGGAATGGCGCGATCTTTCATCAAAGCCAGTGCCACGGGGGGCATGTCGCTTTCGGCAAAGACTGCTGCGTCCGGGCACCAATGGTCCAGAAACCGGCCCATGGTCGCGCGTGTATCCGCTGGTTTGAACTGGTGAATGACCTGATTTGCGACAAGCTGGATGGCCCGGTCCGCTCCTGTCTGTGTGTTAGTTGTCAGGACAATGTGCATCTGCGGCGCAAGCGCGCGCAGGAGCATTGCAATGCCGTTCACTTCCCCCACAGACTCGGCATGGACCCAAATCAACGGCCCGTCCGGGCGAGCCATGTCGGATCGCCCGATTCGCTCGGGCCATCGAGCTTGTGGCGCAGCAACCTGAATATGGATGTGTTTTGCGATCAGGTGCCAAAGGCCGGGCAGCAGGCGGTTTACTGTCAGATATGCCGATAGAAGCAGCGGACGCCTCGTCATACCACGGCCCAAGTCATATAACACCAGCACGAAGGCAATCGTGCAAGCGGATCAGGCCTTTCAGCTGCTTTGCGTCATCAACCACACACAGCGCGGTGACTGTCTTGCCCTGCATCAAGGCAACGGCTTCCGACACCAGCGCGTCGGGCTGGATGGTCTTGGGGTTGCGGGTCGCGACATCCGCGGCGCGGCGTGTCATCAACCCGTCCATATTGCGGCGCAAGTCGCCATCGGTGATGATGCCGGTCAGGCGCTGCCCCTCGATGATGATCGCCACGCCGTAGCCGGTGCCGGTCATCCGCATCAGAACATCGGACATCGGCGTGTCCTCGGCCACCAGCGGCAACATGTCACCGGTATACATAAGGTCCGCTACGCGCAGGAATTGCGCGCCCAGCTTGCCGCCGGGGTGAAAGACGTGAAACCGCTCGGGGTTAAAGCCCTTGCGGCGCATGACTGCGACCGCCAGCGCATCGCCCAAGGCCATGCTGGCCGTGGTCGAGGTGGTGGGCGCCATGCCGATTGCGCAGGCTTCAGGCACATCGGGCAGGGCGAGCACGATATCGGCGCGGCTGCCAAGCGTGCTGTCTGGTGCGCGCGTGATCGCGATCATGGGAATGTTGAACCGCCGGGTATAGCCGATGACATCACTCAATTCGCGCGACTCGCCGGAATTGGACAGCAATATGCAGCAATCATCCTGCGTTATCATACCAAGGTCGCCATGGCTGGCTTCCGACGCATGCACGAAATGCGCAGGCGTCCCGGTAGAGGCGAAGGTCGCCGCTATCTTGCGCCCGACATGGCCTGATTTGCCGATGCCCACGACGATCAGCCTGCCTTTCAAGGCAGTCAGTGTTTCCACGGCTTGCGCAAATTCGGCCCCAAGCTCATCGGCCATTCTGCAAAGGGCGCGCGCCTCTGTGTGCAGCACGTCGCGGCCTGCGGTGATTGCATCTTCGATCACTTGGGACGACACTTGCGCGACCTCTTGTTGTTGCTGCTTTGCGCCTTACCGCGCGGTGTCAGGCCAAGTCAATCGTGGGGGGCGTGTTTCGGCTTGGGATGCTGCGCGGAAATCGGGTAAACAGGCAGAATGAAACCGGAAATCATGGTAGTTCTGGCAATTATCGCGGGGGGCGCCTTGGGCGGGTTTGTCCGCAACTGGATATGCATGCGCCTGTCCGGAGCGCGCGGGATCGCAATTGTCAATGCGACCGGTAGCTTGGCGCTGGGTCTGCTGGCGGCGAATGCCGCGCCCGGCAGCTTGATTTGGCTGTTTCTGGCAACTGGCGTTCTGGGCGCCTACACCACGGTGTCCAGCTTTGCGCTAAACACTGTGCAGATGTGGCAGTCAGGAGGGCGCGCTCGTGCAGTGGCAAATGTCGCAGGCTCTGTGATGCTGTCGGTTGTGGCTGTGGCGCTCGGCTTTTGGCTGGGCGGTCTATGAGCCTCTGGGTCGCGCTTGGAGCCGGCATTGGTGCGGGCGCACGGGCGGGGCTGTGGTGGCTTTTGCCGTTTTGCGGCACCTTGGCGGCAAATTTCGCGGGCTCGGTTCTGATTGGTGTATTGGCGGCTTTACCCTTGTCGCCACGCGCACGGGCTTTTGGCATGAGTGGTTTTTGCGGCGGCTTCACCACCTTTTCACTGTTCGGATTCGAAACGCTGATCCTCTTGCAAATGGGCAGCTACGCTGCCGCCGCGCTTTACGTCGCAGCGACCCTTGCGTTATCGCTTGGTGGCGCTGCTTTGGGCCTGAGGCTTGGCAAGCGACTTCATCTTGCCCAAAATACTCCGCCGGGGTGAATGGGCCGCAAGGCCCAGAGGCGCGCGCGCAGCCCCCCTTTACAGGTTTTCTACCTGCGGCAGGCCCATGATGTGATAGCCGCCGTCGACATGCACAATCTCGCCCGTGGTATGCGCGCCGTAGTCGCTGGCCAGAAACACTGCCGCGCCGCCCACGCTGCCGAGCGTGGCGTTTGTCCGCAAGGGAGCGTTTGCCTCTGTATGGCGGTAGGTCTTGCGCGCGCCGCCGATGGCCGCGCCTGCCAGCGTTTTCATCGGGCCGGGGCTGATCGCGTTCACGCGAATGCCCTCTGGCCCCAGATCATTGGCCAAGTAGCGTGTGGCGCTTTCCAGCGCCGCCTTGGCCACGCCCATCACGTTGTAAAACGGTGTCACCTTGTTCGACCCTTGGAAGGTCACTGTGAGCAGGCAGCCGCCCTCCGGCATCAGCTTTGCTGCGCGGCGACCCGCATCGATGAAGCTGTAGCAGCTTATATCAAGCGAATGCGCGAAATTGGCGCGGGACGTGTCGCGAAAGCGGCCAGTCAGTTCGGCCTTGTCGGAAAAGGCGATGGCGTGGACCAGAAAATCCATGCTGCCCCAGCGGTCTTTCAGCGTGGCAAATGCCGCGTCCATCGAGGCGTCGTCGCTGACATCGACATCCAGTAACAGGTCGGACCCGACACTTGCGGCCAAGGGTTCCACGCGCTTCCCAAAGGCTTCGCCCTGGTAGCTGAAGGCAAGTTCCGCGCCCTCGGCCGCCAGTGCCTGCGCGATTCCCCACGCGATAGAGCGTTCATTGGCCACGCCCATGACCAGCCCACGTTTGCCTTGCATCAGACCTGTCATGACAGCCCCCTAGTCGCGCCAGGCGCTGAACAGCAGCGTCGCGTTGGTGCCGCCAAAGCCGAAGCTGTTGGACAGAACCGAATCCAGTTCCACGTTTTCGACCAGCGATGTGGCGATTTCGCCCTCGCGGATGGCCGGGTCCAGTTCGCTCACATTGGCAGAGGCGGTGATGAAATTGCCTTGCATCATCAGTAGCGAATAGATCGCCTCATGCACGCCGGTCGCACCAAGGCTGTGGCCGGTCAGCGACTTGGTCGAAGAAATCGGCGGCACGTTGCCTTCGCCCCAGATGCGGCGGATGGCTTCAACCTCGGTCACGTCACCTGCTGGCGTCGAGGTGCCATGCGCGTTGATATAGCTGACCTTCCGGTCTTCGGGCAGAGTGCTCAGCGCCAGCCGCATCGACCGCTCGCCGCCTTCACCAGAGGGGGCGACCATGTCATGCCCGTCGGATGTGGCCCCGTAGCCTGTGACTTCTGCATAGATCTTGGCGCCGCGTGCTTTCGCGTGTTCCAGTTCTTCCAGAACCAGCATCCCGCCACCGCCTGCAATGACGAAGCCGTCGCGGGTGGCATCGAATGCGCGCGCGGCGGTTTCGGGCGTATCGTTATACTTGGACGACATCGCGCCCATCGCGTCAAACAGGCAGGACAGGGTCCAGTCCAACTCCTCGCCTCCGCCCGCGAAAACAATGTCCTGCTTCCCCATCTGGATCAGTTCCACGCCGTTGCCGATGCAATGCGCCGATGTCGAACAGGCCGATGTGATCGAGTAATTCACACCCTTGATTTTAAAGGGCGTCGCCAGACAGGCAGAGTTCGTCGACGACATGCAGCGCGTGACCATGAAAGGCCCCATACGCTTGGGGCTGCCCTTTTCGACCACGATCTTATGTGCCTGAAACAGGTTCGAGGTGGACGGCCCGCCCGATCCGGTCACAAGCCCGGTGCGCGGGTTGGAAATATCCGCTTCCTCTAGCCCGGCATCCGCAATCGCTTGCTCCATGGACAGAAAGTTATACGCAGCACCCGGCCCCATGAAGCGTAGGTTGCGCTTGTCGATATGGTCCTCAAGCACGATTTTCGGTTCGCCTTTGACCTGGCTGCGGAACCCGTGTTCGGCATATTCCGGGGCAAAGACAATGCCCGACCGCCCTTTGCGCAGGCTGTCCGAAACTTCCTCGGCGTTGTTCCCGATGGGCGAAATGACACCCAGACCTGTAATGACCACGCGACGCATTGGCGTCCCCCCTTGTATTCATGCCGCCAGCCTGTCTAGGGCAGGCACGCTGTTAGGGCAAGGCCGCAAGCGTGATACTTGATTGGCGCGATTTATTGCGCGGGTGCGCAGTTTTTGGGGGCTTGGGGTGCCATTGCAAGCAATTCCCGCAACCCACAATTTCCGCGCACAAGGTCTTGCAGCGTTACCATGTCCAGTTCGTGGTAGAAGGCGTCCAGCGCGCGCGTGATGTAGTTGCGCAAGCGGCAGGCGCTTATAAGCGGGCAGGTGTTGCCCTCTGGCGAAAAGCACTCGGCAAAAGGCGTGCCGGATTCGAAGATGCGAAACACCTCCCCAATCGAGATTTCTTCGCTGTCGCGTGACAGCTTCAATCCGCCGCCACGCCCGCGCAATGTTTCTACAAACCCATGCTCTTGCAAAGTGTGGACAACCTGCAACAGGTGATGCACCGACGCATTGCAGCGCTCGGCAATATCGGCGGTGCGCAGCTTTTCGCCATGATTGATTCCACAGGTCATCAATACCCGCAGGGCAAGGTTTGTTCTGGTCGTCAGGCGCATGGCTCTCCGCTTTCGGTTGAGGCTTTTGTAACCGGATTTGCGCGAAATGTCCTGATCTGAATCAAATTGGGTTGGTCTGCCGCCACTACCCCGCCTGTTCTGTGCGGCAGACTGTCTGACGGGTTAGCCTTCTGACAGGGCGACCTTCATGTCCTTGACCTGGTAGATGACCTCGCCATCGGCCTCGACAGTTCCATCGGCCACGCCCATGGTCAGGCGGCGCGTCTGGATCGCTTTGGTAAAGTCCACCTTGTAAGTCAGCATCTTGCGGTCAGGGCGGACCATTCCGGTCAATTTCACCTCGCCCACGCCAAGCGCGTAGCCGCGGCCCTGCCAGCCACGCCAGCCAAGGTTAAAGCCGGTCAACTGCCACAGGCCATCAAGGCCCAGACAGCCGGGCATGATTGGGTTTCCGGGGAAATGACATTCGAAAAACCATAGGTCGGGGGCGATGTCGAATTCCGCCCTGATATGCCCTTTGCCATGCAATCCACCATCCGAGGATACATCCGTGATGCGGTCCATCATCAGCATCGGCGGCGCTGGAAGCTGTGCATTGCCGGGGCCGAACAACTCGCCACGGGCGCAGGCCAGCAGGCCCTCTTTGTCGAACGAGGTCGGGAACTGGGACATATCGGCACTCCTTATTTGGCGTTGCACGGGTGTATCACCCTCATTTGACGGGCCGCAAGACCGCGTGGTGCCCTCTGCGACCTGTTTTCATTTGAATTCTGCGCCGCGCGCGCGTATTTAATGGAAATGGATACGAATTTTGCAGATATCACCGATGCCGCCATGCAGACCGGCGCAAGCTGGTTGTCCGGCGCGCAAGTGCGGCCAACGCGTCAGCGTTTGTCACTGGCCAGCCTGCTGGTGGGGGACGGTTGCGATCGTCATGTGACCGCCGAAGGGCTGTTCATGGCCGCAAAAGAACGTGGTGAAAGCGTGTCCTTGGCGACAGTTTACAACACGCTTCGGGCGTTTTGCGACGCTGGGCTGATGAATGAGATTACGGTCGATGGGCAGAAATCGTATTTCGACACATGCACCGACGATCACCCGCATTTCTTTTGGGAAGATACCCAAGAGTTGAGTGACGCGCCGGCGTCCGAGTTGGAAATAAGCCGCCTGCCTGCTGCACCAGAGGGTGCGGAGATCGCGCGCGTTGATGTGATTATACGGGTCCGCCGCAGCTAAGCTGCGCGCGTCTACTTACAGGTTTATCAAGCGCATCCCGTAAAATAGCAGCGCAGATAACAGGGCTGCTGACGGCACTGTCACGACCCAAGCCGCGAGTATTGTCACGAAATGCCCACGCCGCACGACTTTTTTGCGGGTGCGCAGCTCGGGGGGCGATGTTGTATCCAGCCTGTTTTCTTTCAGAATACGCTCGTGATACCACTCGCGAAAGAATCCGACCCCGAACACCGCGCCGATGGCGATATGGGTTGAACTGACTGGCAGCCCCAGCCATGACGCGAAAATCACCGTGATCGCGGCGGCCAGTGCCACGCAATAAGCACGCATGGCGTTCAGGCGTGTGATCTCGCTGCCGACAATATTCATGAGTTTCGGCCCAAACAGCAAAAGCCCCACAGACAGGCCCACAGCGCCAATCAGCATGACCCAAAGCGGGATGGCGACGCTGTCGGACGCGCCCCCATCCTGCACGGCATGGACAATAGCGGCCACCGGGCCGATGGCATTTGCGACATCATTGGCGCCATGCGCGAAGGAGAGCAGCGCGGCCGAAAATATCAGCGGGATGTTGAACAACACCTTGAGCGATTTCTTGCGGTTCTCCATTCCCTTGCTTTGGTATCGGATCACGGGGCGCATGGCGATGGTCAGCACGACTCCAACCGCCAGCCCCAGCAGCAGCGCGTTCTCAAAGCTGACCTTGTAAATCTTGCTGAACCCTTTCAGCGCCAGATATGTTGTGAAACATCCGCCCATAATGCCGATCAAAATGGGAACCCAGAAGCGCGCGGCGTCGATCATGTTGGGGCGGTAGATGATCCGCGATTTGATGACCCCAAGAAACGCGGCGGCGAACAGTCCCCCCAGCAGGGGCGAAATCACCCAGCTTGCCGCGATCCGGCCCATCATCTCCCAGTTAACGGCGCTAAACCCGGCGGCGGCAATGCCCGCGCCCATCACGCCGCCCACAATGGAATGCGTGGTAGAGACCGGGGCACCGACCCATGTTGCCAGATTGACCCAAAGCGCGCCGGCCAGAAGGGCTGCCATCATCGCCCAGATGAAGGTCTGTGTTTCGGCCACCGCCTCTGGCGAGATAATGCCGCGCGACACGGTGCCGACAACATCGCCCCCGGCGATCAGGGCACCTGCTGTTTCGCAAATGGCCGCGATAATCAGTGCCGTGCCGATGGTCAGCGCGCGTGCGCCAACTGCCGGGCCCATGTTGTTTGCAACGTCATTGGCGCCAATGTTCAGCGCCATATAGGCGCCGATAATGGCGGCGGCGATAACGATCAGCCCCAATGGGTCGAAACCGATCAGCGCGGCCGCAATGATCCCGGTCAGGGCCATGAACGCCAGAGCGACCCCGAACGCGACCAGCGGGCGCGAGGTATAGGCCATGGCCTGTTCCATCGCGGAAATCTTGCCAAGATCCTTGTTCAGGGTTTTCCACGATTTCTCGAACTGCTCTGCCACGCCCGTCGATTCCCTTGTGAAGGTTTTGTGACGACGGGGGATAACACCGCTTCTGCGGGGCGGCAACGGTCCCCGGAGGCTCTGGATAACTGCGCGGTTTTTACAAAAGCTTCACAATGATGCCAGTAACCGCGCCAGTTGTGGGTTCTGGACCGCCGATGCGGCCTTTTGCGGGCTGACCCATTGGCGGGTGCGTTTGTTGGCTTCGGGAAACGTATCGGAGGTTTCGGTCACATCCAGTCGGAATACCTGCGCGCGGCACTGCACGGGCAGCCCGCTGCTTTTGATCTTGGTATAGGTGAATGCGCCTACCGGGTCCGCTGCAATCCGCCCGCGCACACCGGCTTCTTCCCACGCTTCCTGAGCGGCGGCCTCTGCCAGCGTCATCCCATCCATCGGCCAGCCTTTGGGAACCATCCACAATTTGCGCGTCAGGGTCTGGATCAGCAACACCTCCGTCCCGTGTGCGCCCTCTCGCAAGCAAAGCGCCGCGACCTGCACGAACGCGGGCCGCACGAATTCCAGCGCGTTGTTCAGGATGTCCATGGGCCTGCTTGCGGTATTCATCTGCTCGTTCCTTCATTTTGGCCCGCGTGCCACGATTATGTATCAGTTTTATGACGCTTGAGCGCATTTGCGCATCACATTGTCATCGGTCTTCACGAGGCTCGGCCCGACCTGCTTTTATGCCAGCGCGATGCGACTTCGCGTCAAGCCGTCTGCGCTTGCTGGCCAAGGTTGGCCGCGTCGCAATCCGCGGTTTGGGCCGTTTGGTGGCCTGCACGATCAACTCTGCCAATCGGGCTCGCGCAATTTCGCGGTTACGGGTCTGGCTGCGCGTCTCCTCCACCCGTAAAATTAAAGCGCCATCCTGTGTCCAGCGCCGTCCGGCCAGCCGTCGCAGGCGCGCCTTGACCGGATCGGGCAGGTTCGGGCTGCGCGCGGCTTCGAACCGCAATTCCACCGCAGACGACACCTTGTTCACATTTTGCCCGCCCGGTCCTTGCGATCGGGTAAATGTTTCGGTCAATTCCCAGTCCTGCAGGGTGATTTCGTCAGTTATGCGCATCGTGCTTTCGCCGGTGAACGAAAGGGCCGCCCAAATAATGGACGGCCCTAAACGAGCTTCAGGAGATGGAGCCGAATTAGAGCACGGCCCAATCAAAAAGGGGTCCCCATCGGGGCTGCCGTCAGGTTTTGCCCCCTCTGACTGTCTTCGCACCTCTCTCCAACATCACTCTAGACACTGGACCACCTCCTTTCATTACGTTGCTGTTAGGAGGATGGTGGCACATATTTTGTGTTTGTCAAAAGAAATTATGCGACAGGTTGCGTCATTTTTGAAACGATCAGCCGGAAGGGCACAAGCGCCAGTAGCGCAAGCGAGAGTTTGACCGCCCAATCTGCGACTGCAAGCGACACCCAAAGCGGGGCTTCCGGCCCAAAACCAAGCAGCGGCAGGATTTCCCCAGCCCATGACACGTCATTCGCGGGTTCCAGGAAAATCAACGACGCAGAAAACGCGATGCTGAAAAATAAGGCAGTGTCCAGCGTGGAGCCGACCAGGGTCGAGGCCAACGGCGCGCGCCACCATGCGCCACCATGCTTGTCCTCGCGCAGGCGGTCGAAAATCGCAACGTCAACCAGTTGAGCCACCAAAAACGCGGTGCCCGATCCCAGCGCGATGCGCAATGTCACCAGCGGGCCGAATTCGCCCATGATCTGCGTGCCGATCAACGAACAGATAACGCCGACGGCGAATCCAACCCACACAACGCGGCGCGCGGCTTGGGGGCCGTAAACGCGATTCATTACGTCATTGACCAAGAAGGCCAGAGGGTAGGTGAATGCCCCCCATGTCAGCCAGTTTCCGAACAGGAATTGAACAAGGATATTCGAGGCGACGACAATGGCCGCCATGGCGATTACGCCGGGCAGGTAAGTGCGGGTCATGTATGTGGTCCGTTTTTACAAGGTTGCGGAGACTTGTGCCGTATCAAAAGCAGGGCGCGCATAGCCTGCGCGCCCGATTTTGGCAAGAGGGGCGTTGCCCTAGCGCGCTTTCAAAGCATCGCGGATTTCGGCAAGCAACTCTTCGCTCGTCGGGCCTTTCGGTGCTTCTTCGACGGGCGCTTCTTCTTTTTTCTTGCCCACACTGGCCACGCGGTTCACGCCCTTGACCAGCAGGAACACGACCCATGCAATAATCACAAATTTGATGACCGCGTTGATGAAATTGCCGATCATGAATTGCGCTTCGCCCAGCCCGAAGCTGATGTTGCTGAAATCAACCCCGCCAATGATCAGTCCGATCAGCGGATTGACCAGATCATCCACCAGCGACGTGACGATGGCGGTAAAGGCCGCGCCGATGATGATGCCCACGGCCATGTCCATGACATTGCCGCGCATGATGAAGGCCTTGAACTCGTTAAGCATGTTATACTCCTGATACTTTTCAATAGCGTCTAGGGTAATGCGGTGGTGCGACAGGCCTGTAAAGCCGAAATCAGCCTGGCAATGTGCCTTCTGTGACATAGCGCAGGATTTGGGCAACCTGTTCAGGCGTTTCGACCACGGCAAGGGCGGCGGCATCGACCTCTTTCAGGGCGTGCTGGTGGTCGGCCCCGTGCATCACGATCAGCGATTTGCCAAGTGCGGCGGCGTAGCCTGCATCAAAGGCGGCGTTCCATTGCTTGTATTTCTCGCCAAAGCGGACCACGACGATATCGGCCTCTTCGATGGCCTTGCGGGTGCGGATGGCGTTTAGCTGCGCCCCTTTATGATCGTGCCAGAACTTGTTGTCCTCTGCTCCCAGAATGGCCACACCGCAATCATCCGACGCCGCGTGGTCGGTTACAGGCGCGCTGAAAGACACCGGCAACCCGTCAGAAGCGGCTATCAGCGCCTCGCGCCAATCACTGTGGATCTCGCCGGCAAGGTAAATGGCATAATGCATGGTGTTTCCCCTTTGCTGCTTTTTGCTTGCCCTAGCACAGCGCGCGCCAACGCAAAACCCGCGCTTGGTGTGCTATGCCATGTTGCGATGAGGGGCATTCTGTGGCAAGCACAGGCGGACAGAAACTGAACCGGAGAGTTCACATCATGCCGGACTTCACCGCCCGTCGCACCATGATGGTGGACACGCAAGTGCGCCCCTCGGATGTGACCAAGTTCCCGATCATAGATGCGATGCTGCGTATCCCGCGCGAGATGTTTACGCCAGAGCGCCTGATCGAAGCTGCCTATATGGGCAATAATATTGATTTGGGCGGCGGTCGTGTGCTGTTGGAACCCCGGACATTCGCCAAGATGTTGGATGCGCTGGAAGTCGGGAATCGCGACCTTGTGCTCGATATCGCCTGCGGGACGGGCTATTCTGCGGCGGTTCTGGCCCAGATCGCCCAAGGTGTGGTCGCAGTAGAGGAAGACACGGCGCTTGCTGCGGAAGCCCAAGCCGCACTGACCGCCACTGGCTGCGACACTGTTGTGCTGCACACCGGACCGCTGACTAAGGGTGCGACGGACTATGCGCCCTATGATGCCATTATCCTGCAAGGCGGGGTAGAGCAGTTTCCCGATGCCCTGACTGAACAGTTGCGCGAGGGCGGACGTGCGGCTTGCCTGTTTGTTGAAGGATCGCTGGGTGTGGTGCGTCTTGGTGTGAAGCAGCAGGATCGCATCGCATGGCGCGACGAATTCAATGCCGGTGCGCCGGTGCTTCCCGGTTTCGAACGCGATCGCGCTTTCAGCCTATAAACCGACATACAGAAGGCCGCGAAATGATCCGACGTCTGAGTGCTCTTTGCATTGCCGCTGCGCTATGTTCACCGATGCCTGCCATGGCGCAATCATTGGCAGATACCTTTGTCGCAGCTTATCAGAATTCCAACATTCTGGAGCAGAATCGCGCCCTGTTGCGGGCCGCCGACGAGGATGTCGCCATCGCCGTCGCGCAGTTGCGCCCGGTGGTAAACTTCGTGGCCGGGCTTCAGGGGCGGACCCAATCAAGTGGCCTTGAGTCGTTGACGTTGTCGTTCAACCTGAATGCCGAGGTCACACTCATAGACTTTGGACGAGGCAGATTGGCCAAGGAGGCGGCGAAAGCGCAAGTTTTGGCCACCCGTCAGGCACTTTTGAACGCAGAGCAGCAGGTTTTGCTCAATGCTGTCTCTGCCTTCATGGACGTGCGGACGGCAACCGAAGCGGTGCTGTTGCAGCAGGCTACGGTGCGGGTCATTACCCGCGAGTTGAGCGCCGCGCGCGAACGGTTCGAGCTGGGCGAGGTGACGCGCACAGACGTATCGCTGGCAGAGGCGCGGCTGGCCGCCGCGCGGTCGCAGCTTGCCGCATCCGAGGGGGATCTTGCGACCGCGCGCGAGGGTTACAAACTTGTGACCGGCAGCTATCCATCAAACCTGAGGGCCGCACCGGCTTTGCCGCGCACAGCAGCGTCATTGCAGGCGGCGCAAGACATTGCGCGCCGCACCCATCCGAACATCCTGCAAGCCCAGTTCGAGGTGACAGCGGGCGATCTGAACGTGGAGCGCGTGGCCGCGCAGCGCCACGGGTCCGTGACTGGTAGTGTCGGGGTCGGGCGTAGTTTTTCTAATCAAGCAACCAACGACGTGGGCAGCGTAACGGCTGGGATTTCATATGCCCGCCCAATCTATCAGGGTGGACAAGTCCGGGCCTTGTCACGTCAGGCTATTGCTCGGCGCGACGCGACGCGCGCTGGGCTTCACCAAACAGCGGCGCAGGTGTTGCAGAACGTGGCGCTGGCCTGGGCCAATCTGGATGTGACCCGCGCGCGCATCAGTGCCAGCCGCCAGCAGGTTACCGCCTCGCAAAACGCTTTCGAAGGCACGCGCGAAGAGGCGCGACTGGGCGCGCGCACCACGTTGGATGTGCTGAACGCAGAAAACGATCTGCTGAACGCGCGCACCACCTTGTTGCAGGCCGAAGCCGGTCTGCAGACGGCCACCTACAACCTGCTTGCCAGTATGGGCCTGTTGACGGTCGAGCACCTTGGGCTGGGCATTACAACCTATGACCCGGAAGCCTATTACAACGCCGTCAAGGACGCACCGGCCATCTCGGCGCAGGGCGAGGCGCTGGACCGCATTCTGCGCGCCCTGAACAAGGCAGATTAATCCTGTGGGCGCATAGGTGATTGTCTGACGGTTCCGGACGCGCTACGCTATACGCCGAACAGTGGAGAGCGTGACGCCAGATCGCGCACCCTGAGCGCGTGACAAGTGGGGAAAGGGCAAGACATGACCGAGGCGATGTCGCGGCACGAAATAGAAGATGTCTTGTCATCCATCCGGCGTCTTGTGTCGCATGATGAACGCTCGGCGCAGCCCAAGCCTGCGACCCCAGGAAAGCTGGTGCTGACCTCGGCGCTGCGTGTCGATGATGGACCTGATTCGGCGCAAGACCCCAAGGCCCCGGAAGCGGAAACCACGCCTGATCCGGCGCCAGAGGCTCCGCAATCTGCCATTGCATCCGAGCCTGATCCGATTGAGTCGCCAAGGCATCCGAGTTTTGCCGATGCACCGCTGCGTGCGCCCTTACTGACCCGAATTGCCCAAGCCGGACAGGGGTCAGCGCAGTTATTCGCGGCGCCGACGGCCTCTGGCCCCATGGTCGAGCCGGATGTTGAGGGCGAAACTCAATTGGAAGAAACCCTTGCACGACTTGAAAAAGCATTGGCAATCGCCCCGGCCGAGGCTGCGGAAACAGCGGATACCGTTATCGACGAAGACGCCTTGGCAGAACTGGTGGCCCGTATCGTGCGTCAAGAATTACAGGGCGAGCTGGGCGAGCGGATTACCCGTAACATCCGCAAGCTGGTCCGCGCCGAGGTCGCGCGCGAATTACAGATGCGCAATCTGTAACGGGGCTTGCATCGGGCTTCGGCCCTATATTACACATAAGATACGGAAACACCGCGCTCTCCCTCGCCTTTCCGGTTGTTGCCCGCCTCGCGCGGGATATTTCTTGAGGGAGAAATCACATGCATCGCCGTCTTTTCCTGCAATCCGGTATTGCTGCCGCACTTGTTGCGCAGGGGCTGTTGCCGCGTCGTGCCTTGGCCGTAAACTCGTTTGAAGCGGGGTCGGCGCGATTGGACATGGTGTCGGATGGTAACCTTGTCTTGCCGTTTGATTCGGCGCTGGAGCAGCTTCCGGCCGAATTTCTGGCAGAGCTGCGCGCGCGCTATGGGCTGTCCGACCAGATGACCCCGCCTTGCAACCATACGCTGTTACGCGACGGTGAACGGACGGTGTTGTTCGATGTGGGGGCGGGCTTCGATTTCATGCCAAGCGCGGGTATGTTGCCCGACACGCTGGACGAGATGGGCGTCGCCCCAGAGGAGGTCACGCATCTGGTCATCACCCATGCCCACCCCGATCATATCTGGGGGTTGCTGGATGATTTCGACGAACCCTTCCTGCCCAATGCCCAGATCATCATGGGCCGCGCGGAATGGGACTACTGGATGGACCCGAACACCATCGACACGATTGGGGCAGAGCGCCAGTCCTTTGCCGTGGGCGCTGCCCGGCGGCTGGAAGTCGTCGCCGACCAGGTCATCCTCATCGAGGATGGCGCCGAGGTTGTGCCCGGCGTTCAAGCCGTGGCCAGCCCCGGACACACGCCTGGCCACATGTCTTACCAGGTGCAGCTTGGCGGGCAGGGAGTGCTTGTGACAGGCGATGCAATCGGCAACGGCCATGTGGCGTTCGAGCGCCCCGAATTCGCATCATCCGCCGACCAAGACCCGCAACTGGGCGCTGCCAGTCGCGTGGCGCTGCTGGATCGGATTACCGCTGACAACCTGCTTGTTGCGGGCTTTCATGTGCATGATGGCGGCTTGGGCCGCGCCGAAAAGCTGGCCGATGGCGGCTATCGTTTCAACCCGGAGATATGAGTGATGATACGCCCTATTCTGTTCACCATGACGGCCGCACTCTGGGCCGGGGCCGCTTTGGCGTCCGAGGATATTCCAGACAAATACCCGCAATCGGTGCTGTATAACAAACCGGTAGAGGTCATCCCGCAGGTCTGGTCGTCCATCGGCGCGACGGCACCGCCGACCTATGACAACGCGGGGCACAACAACAACCTAAGCTTTATTATCACCGGTGATGGCGTGGTCGTCATAAATTCCGGTGCGTCCTACAAGCTGGCCGAAGCCTTGCACGCCGAGATCCGCGAACGCACAGACCAACCTGTAAAACTGGTGGTTGCCGAAAACGGGCAGGGCCATGCCATGCTGGGCAACAATTACTGGATAGAGCAGGGCGTCCCCGTTCTGGCCCATGTCGATGCCGCGCATGAATATGAGAAAGACGCGGCGCAGGGGCTGCAGGCCTTGCAAAACTACGCACGCGAGAATGCCGAAGGCACCGTGCCAATGGCCCCCACGCTGACATTCACCGACAGCTATGATGCGTCGATGGGTGATTTCCGCATAGAGGTCTTGCATCTTGGCCCGGCCCATAGCGCGGGCGACACGCAGGTCTGGCTGCCAGACCAATCGTTGATGATTGCGGGGGACATCGCCTTTCAGGAACGCATGCCGCCGATCTTTGAAGGCACTTGCACAAGCTGTTGGATCGAAACCTGGGAAAATGCGTTCGAGCCGTTGAACCCGACCTATGTGATCCCCGGCCATGGGCACCCGACCAACCTTGCGCAGGTGCGGCGCTATACGCGCGACTATCTGGTCTATCTGCGGGAAAAGATTGGCGAACATCTGGACGAAGGCGGCGATCTGACCTCGTCCTATTATGTCGACCAATCCCCCTACACCCATCTGGACACGTTCGAGGAACTGGCCACCAAGAACGCAGGCGTGGTGTTTTCCGAGATGGAGTGGGAGTGATATGAAAACGGGCGCGGACCTTTCCGCGCCCGGCCTTGCGGCGTGCTACACGGCCACTGGCATGCCACGTTGGCCACGTTGATCGATCAGGAAATCGGTCAGCGCTGCGCCGATCCACATGCTTAGAAGTGCAAGCCACGCGGTCGCGGCAAAGACCGAGGCGCCGGTCAGCGAGCCTATGGCGCAGCCACCGGCCAGCATTCCACCAAAGCCCATAAGCGCAGCCCCGACAAGCGAGCGGCGCATGGCGTCTGCCCCATCATAGCCCTGCCATTTCAGTTCTTTGGCGAAAAGTGCGGCCAGGAACGCCCCCAGCACCACGCCTGGCACCAACCCGATATCGAAGCGCAATCGCGGCGCGGGTTCCAGAAAGAACATCAATGTGTTGGCCGAAGGGCCGGTGAATGTGGCCGATGTCACGTTGATCGGGTCGAAGGCGATCTGGGCAAGGGTCCATGTTGCGATCCAGCCAAGTGCTACGGCAAAGCCCACGCCAGACGCAAAGACCAGCGAGGTCCATGTCAGCTTGTGACGAAATGCAAGGAATAGGGCCAGCAGGGCAGTTGCCACGCCCAGCCACAACCCAAGATTTTGGTTCAGCCCGACCATGTCCAGCAAATGCACGTTGCGACCGCCCGATGTGGTCCAGAGGCTGGCCAACCATGTGCGCGAGGGCGCAAGCCAGCCGTAAAGCGCCATTTGAGCGACCAGCGCAAAGACCATCCCGGCAATGACGGAGCGTAGGTTGCCCGTTGCCGCCAAAACCAGCAAGCGCCCCGAACAGCCGCGCGCCAGCACCATGCCTGCGCCGAACATCAACCCGCCGATCACGGCGCCGGACCATGACCCGGCCACGGCCATAAGTCTTGCGTCATCAGCCCGGAACAGACCGAGCGATTGCGCGCCCTGCACCCAGACCACGGCGGTCGAGAAGGTCAGCAGCCAGATCGCCATGCGCGGCCCCATTTCGCCACGGGCAAATTCGACGGTGGCCGCCCGCAGACAAAAGCGCGAGCGTTGCGCAGCGATGCCGAAAACCATGCCGACCATCAGGCCCATCAAGGCTTCGACATTGCTTTCGCCAAGGTGTTCAACAACTGGAATCAGGTCCATGTCCGCGCGCCCCAGATAATTCGAGTCTGGGCATGCTAAGCGCCCGGCACAGGGGGCGCCTTGATCTGGATCAGAATTTGGGTTTCCGGAACATATGTTGCATCAAAAGCACCGCATCGCGCACGCGTTGATCGGCCAGTGAATAGATGATCTGGTTGCCCTCGCGCCGGGTTGTCACCAGCTTTTCATGCCGCAACCGGGCCAGTTGCTGGCTGACGGCGGCTTGGCGCGACAAGATCAGTTTTTCCAGTTCAGTCACCGAACAATCGCGCTCGCAGAGATGATACAGCATCAGCAGGCGGCCTTCATGTCCCATTGCTTTCAGGAAATCGGCCGCAGCGCGCGCCTCTGCTTGCAAGGCATCATGGCTGACGTCGGAAGTCGGCGGAAGCGATGCTTCCCCCGGTTGGCGCCCGAATTCTGTCTGGGTGCCATGCTCCATTGGTTGCCCGTCTGGCAAGGTGCTTGTTCCGACTGTTACTGTCATGCCTGCGCGATGTCAGCGCACTATCCTTCCAGACACTGTAACAGATGCGAAGGCAGGTGGCGAGTTCGGTGCGTCAAATTCTGTTGATTGTGGCAAAACCCGTCAGTTCAAAGCGGGTTGGCCCAGCTCGGTCTGAGCTTCCTCAATCATTTTCGCAATATAAGGCCAGAAGAAATCTTCGCCCGGAAAGCCGGTCATGCGCGATATCTCGTGGCCATCGGGGCCGATCAGGATGAAAGTCGGGGTCACAAAGGGTCTCGATTCCAGAGTGATCCCCTCTGGCATGTCTTTGCGCAGGTCGGCATGAAACAGCGGGGCAGCGGCACCATGCTCTGTCTTTTCATAAATCGGGGCGATGTCGCGGTTGAACGCCACGCAATAGGCGCAGCCCGCCTGTTCGATCATCAGCAGACGCAGCCCGCTGGCAGGGTCTGCCAAGGCGGGTGAGAGTTGCGTGAAAACCGCAAGCGCGGCCAAAACCGCGAGTTGACGAAACGATCTAAACATAAGCATAAGGTAATATGTTGTTGTGGCTGCTGCAACCAGCATGCAGGCCCTAACCCGAAGGAGCCGGTCACATGTTCGATATCAGTTTTGCAGGGGCGGCGCTGGCGGGGCTGTTGTCGTTCTTCACGCCCTGCATTCTGCCCATCGTGCCGTTTTACCTATGCTACATGGCTGGGCTCTCGATGGGAGAGTTGCGCGATGAAGGGGGCCTTGCGCCTGGTGCGCAGAAGCGGCTCGTGCTGTCCTCGGTTGCCTTCGCTTTGGGTGTGACCAGTATCTTCGTGTTGCTGGGGATGGGGGCAACCGCGCTGGGGCAGGCGTTTATCGCTTACCGCGACATTTTGAAGTGGGTTGCGGCAGCCGTTTTGCTGGCGTTTGGCCTTCACTTTCTGGGGGTTATCAAGATCGGCTTCCTGTATCGGCAAGCCCGGATCGAAAATGTCGGCGCCCCGAAATCCGTGGTCGGATCCTATGTCATGGGCCTCGCCTTCGGGTTCGGCTGGACGCCCTGTGTCGGTCCTGCGCTGGCGGCGATCCTAATGGTTGCGTCGGGTATGGGAGAGGTCTGGCGCGGCGGGCTTTTGCTGGCGGTCTATGGCATTTCCATGACCTTCCCTTTCGTCATTGCAGCGCTGTTCGCGCGGCCGTTCCTGAACTGGGTTGGCAAGCACCGGTCGAAACTGGCGCATGTCGAAAAGGTCATGGGTGGTATGCTGGTGGTCTTCGCGATTCTGATAGCGACCGATTCGATCAGCATGATCGCCGATTGGATGGTTCGGAAGATGCCATGGACTGCTACCTTGGGTTGAAAACTGGGAGGAAAACATGCTGAGACTTGCCTACGCCTTGCTAACCGGCCTGATATTGGCTGGCCCCGCTGCCGCCGTGCCGTTGGGAGAGGACGGTCTGCACAAACCTGACTGGTTCGTGGAAACCTTCCGCGACATGCGCGATGATCTGGCGGATGCCAATGCCGAAGGCAAACGCCTGCTTTTGATGTTTGAACAGCGCGGGTGCATCTACTGCACACGGATGCACGAAACCGTCTATGTCGACCCAGAGATTGAGCGTCTGCTGTCCGAAGAATTCTACGTCATCCAGATGAATCTGTTCGGCAACCTGGAAGTGACCGATTTCGACGGCACCGTGATGGAAGAACGTGACATGGCCCGGCGTTGGGGTGTGGTGTTCACGCCCACGCTGATCTTCGCACCCGAGGAGGCACCCGAATCAGCCAGCCTGCGCGAATCGGCCGCAGTTGTCATGCCCGGTGCGTTTGAGAAGGGCAGCACGCGACTGATGCTGGAATGGGTGCTGGAGAAGGGTTACGAGGGCGACGAACATTTCCAGAAATATGTGGCGCGCAGATTGGATGAAATGCGCGCGGCACAGTAACCTATTGCAAATACGTTGTTTTATTCCCGCCCTTGGCCAACACGGGCGGGTTTTTCTTATTCAACTAAAAGAATATGCAAAAAATCGAATTTTCATTTGCGGCAACGGCATCCCATGGTCTACAGTAATCGCCATGGTGAGCTTGGGAGAGCGCCACAACCAAATAGCGTGTCTGGGAGGACATCCATGACTTCACGTTTCATCCGCGCAGCATTGGCAACGACGATGGTCGTGGCGGCCGCGTCCGCATCCGCAGAGATCAAACCCACAGATGTCGTTTGGGAAGACGAGATCGCAATTCCGGTGTCTTTGACCGGTGTGGCAGGTGACCCGTCGGAGGGCGCGAAAGTCCTTGCGGCGAGGTCGCTTGGCAATTGCGTCGCGTGCCATGAAAACTCTGCAATGCCGGATGTCGCATTTCAGGGCAACGTCGGTCCCTCTCTTGATGGAACAGGGGCTCGCTGGTCCGAAGCTGAACTGCGCGGCATTGTCGCCAATGCAAAACGTGCCTTCCCCGGCAGCATGATGCCCGTGTTCTACAATGATAATCCGGGTGATTTCATTCGTCCCGGAAATGCGTACACGGCAAAGGCTTACGATTCCGAAACTTTTTCGACGCTGCTGACTGCTCAGCAGATTGAAGATGTGGTGGCTTACTTGACCACCCTGACCGAATACTGAGGCGGCCAGACGCCCCTCGGTTCCTCTCTGACTGCGAAAGGATTACACCATGTTTACACGACGCGACACAATGGCCTTGGGCCTTGGCGCTGCCACCATCACCTTGCTTCCGATCAGTGTCCATGCGGCGGCTGACGATGCAATCGCGGCCTACACCGGCGGCGCATCCGTGACCGAGGGCGGCGTTATGATCACCGCGCCCGAGATTGCGGAAAATGGCAACACCGTTCCGATCTCGGTCGAGGCGCCGGGTGCAGAAGAAATCGCAATCTACGCCGATGGCAACCCGACACCGGGCGTTGCGGTGTTCAAATTCGGCCCCGCTGCCGGATCGCACCGTGCGTCGACCCGTATTCGCCTGGGCGGCACGCAGGATGTGGTCGCAGTGGCCAAGATGCCTGATGGCAGCTTCCAGCAAGCCGCTGTCGAAGTGAAAGTGACCATTGGCGGTTGTGGCGGCTAAACCAGCCCTTTCCCTGCCAACCGATATTTTAGGAGAGACATGATGTCCGACGTAAAACCCCGTATCCGCCTGCCGCGCTCTGTAACTGCTGGCAAGGCCGCCGAAGTCAAGACGCTGGTCAGCCACGTCATGGAAACCGGCCTGCGCAAAGACGCAGACGGTAATGCCATCCCGCGCATGATCATCAATCGCTTCACCTGCGAATATGGTGGCGAGATGGTGATCGACATGGCGCTGGAAGGCGCTGTTTCCGCCAATCCTTATGTCGAATTCGACATTATGGTTGGCGACGCTACCGATGTTGTCTTCACTTGGTATGAAGATGGCGGCGCGGTCTACACCGAGACGAAAGAACTTTCGGTCGGTTAATTTAACATGGTCATGCGCCAGTCTGGGAGGAGACGTATGAAGACCTTTACCCTAAGCAAGCTGATGGCCTCTGCGGCAATCTGTGCGGTCGCGCTTACCAGCGCGGCCTATGCAGATCCGCATCCGGATGCAGAGCTTATCATCGAAGGCGAACTGAAGCTGAATGTGCGGGCAGACGCCCCGGCGCATCTGGACGGCGCGCTACCCGAGCTTTATTCGGGTTGGCTGTTCCGCACGGATGAAACCCGCGCGCTTCAGATGGACGATTTTGAAAACCCTGCAATGATCGCTGTCGAAGATGGTGCTGATCTGTGGGAAACTGCTGATGGCGCTGCCGGTCAGTCCTGCGCGGATTGCCACGGTGATGCGTCCGAGTCCATGAAAGGCGTTCGCGCCTCCATGCCAAAGGTCAACGAGAATGGTGACCTGTGGTCTATGGAAGACTACGTCAATAACTGCCGGACGACCCGGATGGAAGCAGAGCCCTACGGCTGGAACAGTGGGGATATGCGCAACATGACCTCGTTCATTTCCATGCAATCGCGCGGTATGCCGGTGAATGTGGCGATTGACGGTGAAGCTGCTCCCTTCTGGGAGAAGGGTAAGGAAATGTACTACACCCGCTTTGGCCAGTTGGAACTGTCTTGTGCCAATTGTCATGAAGATAGCTGGGGCATGATGATCCGCGCAGACCATCTGAGCCAGGGCCAGATCAACGGCTTTCCGACCTATCGTCTGAAAAACGCTGGTATGGTATCGGTGCATAACCGCTTCCGTGGCTGTATCCGTGACACGCGGGCGGAATCCTTCGCCATTGGCTCGCAAGAGTTCCGCGAGTTGGAACTGTATGTCGCGTCGCGCGGCAACGGTCTGGCAGTCGAAGGCGTCGCCGTTCGTCAGTAACCTATTGGGCCGGGGCGCAGGACATGCGCCCCGGCCTATGGTCTGGCGTTTTTTCAGACCAACAATATTCACACTTACGAAGATTGGCATGTCCGCTTTCCTCCCGGCGGCATGCCGTCCCCCCCAAGGAGAACTCTCTCATGATTTCCAGGCGCGAATTCCTGCAAGCCTCTGTCGCGGCTTCTGCGCTCTACGGCATTTCCGGTTATGGCAACTGGGGCAAACTGGCCGCGCAGCAGACGCTGACGCAGGATGATCTGCTGAAATTCGACACGTTCGGAAATCTGTCGATCATCCACATCACCGATATTCACGCACATCTGAAGCCAATCTGGTTCCGCGAGCCGGAGTGGAATGTCGGCGTGGGTGACGTGAAGGGCAAGCCGCCGCATGTCGTGGGCAAGGACTTCATTGAGATGTTCAACCTGAAGCCCGGTTCGCCCGAGGCTTATGCGTTGACCTATGACGATTTTGTCGCGCTGGGCAAAACATACGGTCGCATGGGCGGCATGGACCGCGTGGCGACTGTGGTCAAGGCGATCAAGGCCGACCGCCCCGACGCGATCTTGCTGGATGGTGGCGACACATGGCACGGCTCGATGACCAGCTATCTGACGAAAGGTCAGGATGTGGTCAATGTGATGAACAAGCTGGGCATTGAAGCGATGACAAGCCATTGGGAATGGACCTTTGGCACCGACCGTGTGATGGAAATTGTCGATGGGTTGCCCTTCCCGTTCCTTGGTCAGAACATCTTCGATTCGGAATGGGATGAACCCGCCGAGTTCCCGGACTATACATGGTTCGAGCGCGGCGGCGCGAAAGTTGCCGTTATCGGGCAAGCCTTCCCCTACATGCCCGTTGCCAATCCCGGCTGGATGTTCCCGGAATTCAGCTTCGGCATTCGTGACCGGCGGATGCAGGAAATGGTCGACGAAGTGCGCGGGCAGGGGGCTGATCTGGTCGTCGTGCTGTCGCATAACGGCTTTGACGTGGACCGCCAGATGGCCAGCCGTGTGACCGGTATTGACGTTATCCTGACTGGCCACACGCATGACGCGCTGCCAGAACCCGTGATCGTGGGCGAAACCCTGCTGATCGCCAGCGGCAGCCACGGAAAATTCGTGACCCGTCTGGACCTGGACGTGCGCGATGGCCGCATGATGGGCTTCCGCAGCAAACTGATCCCGATCTTTTCGGATGTTATTACGCCCGATGCGGAAATGGCCACCCTGATAGACGCGGAACGCGCACCCTTCAAGGACCAGCTGGAAGAGGTCATCGGTCACACCGACAGTCTTCTCTATCGTCGCGGCAATTTCAACGGCACCTGGGACGACCTGATCTGCGAAGCGATCATCTCCGAGCGCGACACGGAAATCGCCATGTCGCCGGGTGTGCGCTGGGGGGCCAGCCTGATGCCGGGTGACGCGATCACCCGCGAGGATATCCATTCGGTTACAAGCATGACCTATGGCCAATGCTACCGGACCGAGATGACCGGCGAATTCCTGAAGGTCGTTCTGGAAGACGTGGCAGACAACCTGTTCAACCCCGACCCCTATTTCCAGCAGGGCGGCGACATGGTGCGGATGGGTGGTCTTGGCTACAAGATCGATATTTCCAAGCCGATTGGCGAGCGGATTTCCGGAATGACCCTGTTGTCCACCGGCGATGCGATCGACCCCGCGCGCACCTATACCGTGGGTGGTTGGGCCAGTGTGAACGAGGGAACCGAAGGGCCGCAAATCTGGGACGTGGTCGAAAGTCACATCCGCAAGATTGAACGTGTGTCACTGGAGCCGAACAATTCGGTGCAAGTGAGCGGTCTGTAATTCATTAATCCGGATGGGCCACGCGCCCATCCAGCCTAGCAAAAGGAACACCGTCATGACCGACCAGTCCACTGACGCGCCCCGCAAGGCCGGTGGTGCCAGCCGCCGCGACTTCCTGCGTACCGCAGGGCTTGCCGCCGGGGGCGCCGCCCTTGCCGCCACGGGCGCGCGTGCCAACACGCCTGACCCGCTGATTACCGAAGTGCAGCCCTATGCGTCCTTCACCGGGGACGGCGTGGACGCCACGCCCTACGGTATGCCCATTCATTTCGAAGAGCATGTCGTACGTCGCAACGTAGAATGGCTGACGGCTGACCCGATCAGCTCTATCAACTTCACGCCGATTCACGCGCTTGAAGGCACGATCACGCCGCAGGGTTGCGCGTTCGAGCGCCACCATTCCGGCGCGATCGAGATGAGCAAGCAGGAATACCGCCTGATGATCAACGGGCTTGTTGATCGTCCGCTGGTCTTCACCTTTGCTGATCTTATGCGCCTGCCGCGCGAAAGCCGCGTTGCGTTTTGTGAATGTGCCGCCAACAGCGGCATGGAGTGGGGTGGCGCACAGCTTGATGGCGTGCAGTTCACCCATGGTATGATCCACAACATGGAATACATCGGCGTTCCGCTGCGTGTGCTGCTGGAAGAAGCTGGCGTGCAGCCCGAAGGCAAATGGATCTTCGTGGAAGGCCATGACGCCAGTTCGAACGGTCGGTCCATTCCGCTGGAAAAAGCGATGGATGACTGCCTTGTTGCTTTCTACGCCAATGGCGAAGCCCTGCGCATGGAGCATGGCTACCCGGTGCGCCTGATCGTGCCCGGTTGGGAAGGAAACATGTGGGTCAAGTGGCTGCGCCGCATTGGCGTCTACGATCAGGCTGTCGAAGCCCGCGAAGAAACCAGCAAATACACCGACCTGCTGGCCAATGGCACGGCCCGAAAATGGACATGGGAGATGGATGCGAAATCCGTTGTCACATCACCCTCGCCGCAAACGCCGGCAAGCCACGGCCCCGGTCCGATGGTTATTACCGGTTTGGCATGGTCCGGCCGAGGCAAGATCACCCGTGTCGATGTGTCCACGGATGGTGGCGCCAACTGGGTCGAGGCCCGGATCGCGGGCGACGCACAGTCGATGGCACTGACGCGCTTCTATGTCGACCATGTCTGGGACGGCAAGCCGATGCTTCTGCAATCGCGCGCAGTCGATGAAACCGGCTATGTCCAGCCCACCAAGGACCAGCTGCGCGCCGTGCGCGGGCTGCAATCCGTCTACCACAACAACGGCATCCAGACTTGGTATGTCAACGAGAATGGGGAAGCTGAAAATGTCGAAGTGTCGTAATCTGATCGCTACCACGGCGCTCGCAACCTTGGCAGCCGCCCCGGTTCTGGCGCAGGAATTCGGCCTTGGCCGTCCGGCACTGCCCGAAGAGATCGAAGCTTGGGACGTTGCCGTATTGCCGGATGGAACAGGCCTGCCGGAAGGGCAGGGCGATGTCTATGACGGTGAAGAAGCCTGGATCAACAACTGCGCGTCCTGCCATGGCGATTTCGCCGAAGGCGCGGGTGCATGGCCTGTGATCGCGGGCGGAGAGGGAACCCTGACCGATGCGCGCCCGGTCAAGACGGTGGGGTCCTACTGGCCTTACCTGTCGACCGTGTTCGACTATGTTCACCGCTCCATGCCCTTTGGCGCGGCGCAGATCCTGACCTATGACGAGACTTATGCGATCACGGCTTATATCCTGTATTCTAACGGGATTGTGGAAGATGACTTCGTGCTCAGCCATGAGAACTTCACAGAGGTCACCATGCCGAATGTCGATGGGTTCATCATAGATGATCGCATGGAATCGGAGTTCCCGCTCTTTGTGACCGAACCCTGCATGAGCAATTGCTCTGAGCCTGTGGAAATCACGAAACGGGCCAGTGACATCGCCGTGACACCACCCTTCCCGCGCCTGCTGCTTGACGGCACGGTGCTGGAGCCGGGTGCGGCTCTGGAAGAGGCCTCGGTGCAAGGCGCAGAAACCGACGCGGCACCGATGGAAGAGGCCGCGGCCGAACCCGCCGCCGAAGAGGTGCAGGTCGCAAGCCTTGATCCGGCGATGGTCGAAGCAGGCGAACGGGCTTTCCGTCAGTGTCGGTCTTGCCATCAGGTCGGTGACGGCGCCCGCAATGGCACCGGTCCTATGCTGAATGGCATGGTCGGCAGCGTCGCCGGGCAGGTCGACGGGTTCCGGTATTCGCCGGCATTCGTGGAGAAAGCGGACGAAGGCCATGTTTGGACCGAAGAATCCCTTGACGCATTCCTTGAAAATCCGCGAGACTATATCGCACGCAATCGTATGGCATTTCGTGGCGTGCGTGATGCGGACGAACGGGCAGCTTTGATTGCCTATCTGACCTCGCACTCGAACTGAGCGGAGACTTATGAAGGGTCCACTCCTTTCCATCTCACTCTGCATCGGGGCCTTATTGGCCCCGACTGCGATTTTTGCGCAAGCGATCGCCATTGGCGATGCGGAGGCTGGCGCAGACGTCTATCGCCGCGAATGCGCAAGCTGTCACCAGATCGGTCAAGGTGCGACCCACCGCATCGGCCCCCATTTGAACCATATCTTTGACCGCGGCGCTGCCAGCCACGATGATTTTCGGTATTCCGGTGCGTTGGAACGGCAGGGGCGTGACGGGCTGACATGGGATCTGCGGCGCCTTCATGCGTATATTGAAAACCCGCGCGCCTTGGTGTCGGGCACCCGCATGTCCTATCGCGGGTTGAAAGACGAAGAACGCCGCGCTGACTTGATCGCTTACTTGCGCGTGTTCTCGGACCAACCGCAGGATATACCCGAAGCCGCGCCGACAGCACTTCGTCCCGAAATAGAGCTTTCGCCCGAAGTGCTTTCCATCGTCGGGGATGTGGAATACGGTGAATACCTGAGTCAGGAATGCAGCACATGCCATCAGCGCAGCGGTGCGAATGAGGGTATTCCCGGCATTGTCGGCTGGCCTGAAGAAGATTTCGTTGTCGCCATGCACGCTTACAAGGAAAAGCTGCGCCCGCATGAGGTGATGCAGTCGATAGCGTCCCGCCTTGGTGAAGAGGAAATCGCAGCCCTCGCCGCTTTTTTTGCAGCGCTGGATGAATAAGAACGCAGGCCCATGCCGTTTGCTATGGGCCGCATTGCCGTTTCGCACAGAGCGCACGGCCAATAATCCGGTTCCACGCTCTAAGCCCTGCGAGGAACCCTGACCCGTCCGGAGCTGCGCTATTGGCGCAGGGGAGGCTGGACGACTGGAGGAGAAGGGCGCAAATTCGTCTCGTTTCGAGGCGAAACATGGGAGAGAAAACCAATGAAGCTTCAACGCAGAACATTCCTCGCGAGCGTTTCGGCGGCCAGTGCAGTCATGGCGGCGCCACCTGTCATGGGGCAAGCGCGTCCGCGTGTGGTTGTCATCGGCGGTGGGTCCGGCGGTGGCACGGTGGCCCGTTATATCGCAAAGGACAGCGATGGGGCGGTCGATGTCACGCTGATCGAACCGACCAAGCGCTACTACACCTGCTATTTCTCGAACCTCTATCTGGGCGGGTTCTGGGGCTATGATGCACTTGGTCATGGCTATGAAGGCATAGCCGCTGCTGGCGTGAATGTGGTCCATGACTGGGCGATTGGCGTAGACCGTGATGCGCGGACTGTGACGCTCGCTTCGGGCGGGTCGGTGCCTTATGACAAGCTGGTGGTCGCCCCCGGAATCGACTTTGTCGATAATGCCGTTCCCGGCTGGGACGTGACCAAGCAAAGCCTGATGCCACATGCCTATAAATCGGGCACACAGGTGCAACTGTTGAAAAACCAGATAGAGAACATGCGCGAAGGCGGCACCTTCTGCATGGTTGCTCCGCCGAACCCGTATCGTTGCCCCCCCGGTCCGGGTGAGCGCGTGTCGATGGTTGCGCATATGCTGTCAGAGTCGAACCCGACTGCCAAGATCCTGATCGTGGACCCGAAGGAAAACTACTCCAAGCAGGCCCTGTTCGAAGAAGGCTGGGCCAAGCATTATGGCGGGATGGTCACGCGGATCGGCCCGGATTTTGGCGGTGCGAATGTCGAAGTGCGCCCCGATGCGATGGAAGTCGTGATTGATGGGCAGGCCGAAAAGGTCGACGTTTGCAACGTGATCCCCGCTCAGAAAGCGGGCAAGATCGCAGAGTTGGCTGGCCTGACCAATGATGCGGGCTGGGCCCCTGTCACGCCATCTGATATGCGCTCCACCATGGACGAAAACGTCTTTGTTCTGGGTGATGCCGCACAACAGGGCGCGATGCCGAAATCGGGCTTCTCGGCCAACAGCCAGGCCAAGGTCGTCGCCAACGTGGTGCGCGGCGAGTTGACAGGCAGCCGCATCTTCCCGGCGCGCTATTCCAATACCTGTTGGTCGCTGATCGCGACAGATGACGGTGTAAAGGTTGGTGCCAGCTATGAAGCAGGAGAGAACCAGATCGAATCCGTGTCCAGCTTCATCAGCCAGACCGGGGAAGACGCTGTTCTGCGCCGCCAGACCTACGAGGAAAGCATCGGTTGGTATAACGGGATCGTGGCTGACATCTTCGGCTGACCCGCGCCAAACCCGATCTAGAAAGGCGGTGCTGGTATTAGCGCCGCCTTTTTTCATGTTGTAGGCTCTCAGGACAGTCGCGCGAATGCCAGTTAATGCGCCCCGCTTGTCGGGTCAGCGGCCTTCGCGTAACCAAGCCCCAAGTGCCAAGCCGGCTGCCAGTAAGAGCCAGGCCCAGCCGGGCAGTAATGCAGCGGTGGTCAGATCGGTCGTCACATAGGCGTTGCGCGGTGTGATACCAAGCCAACCGCGCCCGGCTGCGGCGCGGCCCTCCCGGACCTGCCGCAATTCTGGTAAACCTTCGGACATCTCGACGACACCGCCACGCGTTGCTTCGATCAGTCCGTCCAACCGGGCGCCTGTCGCAATGGTGCTTTCATATTCGCGCGGGGCTTGTGGACCGACAGCGACCACGCTTGTCAGGTCACCCTCGCGCAGGCGATACAGGCCGATTTCCGGCGCGTCCCATTCTGCGCGGTATTCGCCTGGTGCTTCTTCCGTTACGGCAAGGGCTGTTTCGGTGCCATCCGGTGCGGTCACGATGATATCACCGACCTCCTCGCCAAGGCTGCGACGCGTGATCGACAGGCGTTGGCCTTCTGCGGTAGCAGTCAGGGTTTCTTCCTGCAATTCGGGCTCGCCCATCATCCAATGCGCAAGGCGCCGCAGCAATTCAAGCTGCGGCCCGCCGCCCTCAAAGCCACGGTCCCAAAGCCATGTCTGGTCAGAGGCGATAAGCGCCATGCGTCCTTGCTCGACACGGTTCAGCATCAACAGCGGGCGTCCGTCTATTCCGTCCATAAGGACTTGGCCATCTTCTGCCACGACTTCTATCTGGCGAAACCAGCGGCCCCAGCCTTCGGCCGCGGGGGCCAAAGCCTCCAACCCAGCTGTAACCGGGTGGCGTTGGCCAAGCTCCGTCACCTCTGGGCGGAAGCCCTGCTCCAAGACACGGGCTGTGGGGCTGGCGGGGAAGACCGCGCCAAGTGGCGAGCGCCAGATGCTCTCTGCCCCGGCCAATTCCGGCCCGCCCACCACCAGAAGCGCCCCGCCATCCTGCACATAGCGCGCAATATTGGCGAAATAGGCCGACGGCAAAATGCCACGCCGTTTGTAACGGTCGAAGATAATAAGATCGAACTCGTCGATCTTTTCGATGAACAATTCGCGCGTTGGGAACGCGATGAGTGACAATTCATTTACCGGCACACCATCATGCCGGTCGGGCGGGCGCAGAATGGTGAAATGCACCAGATCAACCGCAGGGTCCGATTTCAGTAGGTTGCGCCATGTGCGTTGGCCGGCGTTGGGTTCACCCGAAACAAGCAGCACGCGCAAGCGGTCGCGCACGCCATTCATTTGCACGATGGCGGCGTTGTTGCGGTCGGTTAACTCGCCCGGCGAGTCCTCCAGTTCGAATTGCAGAACATTCATCCCGCCTCTGTCCAGCGTGACGTCGATCTCCATGTCCTGCCCAATGGGCACCATGGCGCTTTGGCGCGGTCCGCCGTCTATGGAGTAAAACAAGGAGGCCATACCCCCGGACCCGGATGGAACTGCGCCTTGGTCTTCAACGCGCAGGGTCAGCGTTACGGGTTCACCGAGGATTGCAAAGGCAGGCGAATTGGTCACGATCAAGCGGCGGTCCCAGTCCTCGGGTTGTCCGGTTTGCAGCAAGTGCAGTGGGCTGGGCAGGTCCAAATCCATGTCTGCGTCATGCGCCAGCCCGTCCGACAGCAAGAATGTCCCGGCGAGCCGGTCGCGCGGGATGTCCGCAAGCGCTTCTGCCAATGCTCCGGCCAGCAGGCTTCCTTTATCGCGTGCAGCATCCTCGACCGTGACCAAGCGGGTTTCCACGCCGGGCAGGGCTGCAAGTTCTTGTTCAAGATGGGTGCGGGCTGTTTCGGTTTGCGCGGTGCGGTCGCTTAGCCGGTTCGAGGCAGTCTGATCCACCACCACCAGCGCGATATCAGACAGCGTATCGCGCAATTCGGTTTGCAGCGCCGGATTTGCCAAGGCGGCCAACAATGCCAGTGCCGCCAGCCCGCGCAACCACCAACCGCGCAAGCCGCGCCAGAGTGCCAAAGCGACCATCAGCACCGCGACCCCGGCAACCGCGCCCAACATCGGCCAAGGCAGCAGCGGTGCGAAGGTAATCTCTGTTCCGCTCATTGCCCCAGCCTTTCCAGCAGAGCAGGCACATGCACCTGGTCCGACTTGTAATTTCCGGTCAGCACATGGGTAATCAGGTTTACCCCGAAGCGGTAAGCCATTTCCCGCTGCTCCTCGCCCATCAGCCCCATGCCGATGCGCACCATAGGTTGCCCGGCCTCGTCCACTGCCCATGCACTAGCCCAGTCATGCCCGCCGACAATGACCGGCGTTACCCCGTCATTCAGATTGCGGAACGGCATGCCTTCGGCGCGTTCTGCATCGGCGGGGGCGGCTTCGACCCAGACATCGCGTCCCCGGTAGCGGCCCGGAAATTCGTTGAGCAGGTAGAAGGTGCGGGTCAGCACATGGTCCTCTGGCACGGGCTCCAGCGGCGGAATGTCCAGCGGGCGGGCGATTGCCTGCAAGCGCCGGGCTTCTGGTGTGGTGCGGGTCAGCCCGGCCAGTTCGGCGTCGCGGGTGTCGAACAAGATCATTCCCCCGCCACGCAAGTAACGGTTCAGCTTGGCATAAGCGGCATCTGACGGGATGGGCGTGTCTTCCGTGATCGGCCAATACAGGAAGGGAAAGAACGTCAGTTCATCGCGTTCCATGTCGACACCGATTGGCGGCGCGGGTTCGATAGAGGTGCGGGCAAACAGAATGCGGCTTAAGCCGCGCAAACCGGCCTCGGCCATGTCGTCCACGCGGCCATCGCCGGTCAGCACATGGCCCAGAACCAGCGCGTTTGTCGCCTGCAGGGCAAGGCGGTCATCCGTGTCTTGTGCATGGCTTTCGACAGGCATCAGCAGCGCCAACAACACCGCCACCACGGCGCCGCCGCGCAGCCGTCCAGACAGCCACAATGCGGCAAGGATGTCGATCAGCAACAATCCCAGACCCGCGATCAAGAGCGGCGCACGCAGATCACGGGTGACAGCGACGGCGTCGCGCTCGACCGGAACGGTCGCGGGCCATGCGCTGGGTGACAATGCCATGTCCTGCGTGCCAAGGTTAAGCGCCAGCGTGCCGGCGGCACTGCTGTAAACACCGGGAGGCAGGTCTGGCCCGAAGGCGCGCCCCGCCAGTTGTGTGCCGTCGACCGCGGGTTCGCGGCTGGTGTCCTGTATCTCGCCAAACCCATCAAGCGCACGTTGGGGTTGCCAAAGTTGATCGCCGACCGCGTCCGGGTCAAGCGTCGCCCCACGGGTAGAGACGGCCAGCCGCTCCAACATCTGCACAAATAGTCCCGATAATGGCAGGTTGGACCAATCGGCATTGGCAGTGGTATGGACCAGCACGATCTGCCCATCCTCGTCGAACTTTCGCGTAACCAGTGGCGTGCCATCGGCCAATGTGGCAATCGTGCGGTCCGCCAGGCCGGGATCGGGTTGTGCCAAGACCTGCGCGGCGACGGTCACATCTTCGGGGATATTGAGACCCGCGAAGGGCGAATCAGTCGCAAAATCGCGCAAGCGTCGCGGTGCGCCCCAGCTCATGGCCCCACCGACCGTGCGCCCGCCGATCCGCAGCCGGACAGGCAATAGCGGGTCTTCGGCGTCGCGCGCGATTTCCGATGCGGCAAGGCGCGGCCCGGCAAAACGCAGCAGCATTCCGCCTGCCCGCACGAAATCCAGGATCTGCGCGGTCTCGACCTCTCCCAGACTGGCGACATCGACCAGAAGCAGAACATCGGGCGCGGTCAGCAGCAGATCGTCAATCGAGGGGCTTTCGATCAGCTCTGCCACCGGACCCAAGGCTTGGCGCAAATAGAAGAACGGGGAAAGCAATTCTGCCCCCTCGTCGCCCTCGCGCCCGGTCAGAAGCGCCACCTTGCGGCGTTGTAGCGCGTCATCGGTCAGCGCGACTGCGCCTGCGCTGCGCACCCCGGCAATCTGGAATCGGGTGATGCGGTTGCGCAATTCGGGTTGCAGAACCAAATCGACCTCTGCGCGCTCTGCGCCGGCCTCGAAGCGGGCCGTGGCACGGGCCAGCGCGCGTTCTACCCCCGACGGGTCGCGGCCGGTGGCGATGATGTCGACCTCAGTTGCCGGTTGGTCGGGTAATCGGATGGTTTGCAGGTTCAAAACGCCTTCACGCAGGCTGGGCGGCGCCAGCGCAATCACGGGGCGCGAGGTTTCAAACACTGTCAGAGCGCCGCGCGATTGCAGGTTTTCGGTTAGGCCAGCACGATAGGGCGCGTCCAGCCCATCAGAGACCCAATAGCTGTCCAGCCTGTCGGGCAGATTAGCGGCCCAAGCTAGGATTGTTTCAGCATCGGCGGCGAAAGGGGTCGGGGCCAATGCGCCAACGCGTTCGGCCCAAAAGCGTGCATCCCGCAGCGGCAACGGTCCTTCGGGAAGGTCGGTCAATGCCACAACGGCCACGGGCCGGTCGGCGCGTTCGGCCTCTGCCAGCAGCTCGCCCACCCGTTCGGCGCGGCGCGACCAGTCGCGGGCGCTGGCCCAGCTTGCGTCCATCACAATCAGAAGCGGCGCATCGCCGGTGCGTGCGGCCTGAGGGTTCAGCATGGGCCCGGCAAAACCCACGATCAGCGCAGCTACCGCGAGGGCGCGCAACAGCAACAGCCACCACGGCGTCTTGTCGGTCTCCGTGCGCTCATCGGTCAGGCCAAGCAATAGCGCCACACCGGGAAACCGGCGCACAACCGGCGCCGGGGGCACAGCGCGCAACAGCCACCACAGCAACGGAAGCGCGATCAAGGCCGCCAGCAGCCACGGGGTAGCAAAACCGACCGCGCCCATCATCGCCCCCCATCCAGCGCCTGCCACAGCGCCATCAGGGCTTTGGCAGGTGGTTGGTCGGTATGGTGGATCAAAACCTGCCAGCCACTATGACGCGCCAAGGCGGCCAGCGCGTCTTTGCGCGCCGCCAGACGATCACGGTAGCGGGTTTGCAGGTCATTCGCGCGCAGGGTTTCGTGACGTATAATCCCGCTCATGGATTCGAAAATAGAGCGGCCCTGATAGGGAAACTGCTCTTCCACCGGATCAAGGATCTGAACCAGAATACCGCGCACCCTTTGATCGACCGCCCGTGCCATAGCCTGTTCCAGCCCCTCGGTCGGGCCAAGGAAATCCGACAGGAACACGGCTTGCGAGCGTGCTGGCATCGCTCCCGGCGGGGGGGTGCCAAAATCGGTCGCGTCATCCGTGGCCAAAGACAGCGTTAACGGCTCCAACTGCGCGCGCCCCATCCGCGGTGGCAGGTCGGGCAACAGGCCCACACGTTCCCCGCCCTTCAGCAGCAACACGGCTAAAGCCAGCCCCAAAAGCCGCGCGCGGTCGGCCTTGGGGGCGCGATCCTTTGCGCCGGAAAACGCCATCGCCTGCGCGCGGTCGACCCAAAGGGTCACCGCTTGCGCCGCCTGCCATTCGGTTTCTCGCACGAAATGCGCATCGGCACGCCCAGAGCGCCGCCAGTCTATCCGCCCCGCACCATCGGAAGCGGTGGCGGGGCGATATTGCCAGAATTCGTCGCCCTGCCCGGCGCGCCGGCGGCCATGCGCGCCCGTCAATACAGAAGCGGCCAAATGCTCTGCCTGCGCCAGAAGCGCGGGCAGGGGGGCGGCAAGCCCTTCGGCCCTTTTGCGCAGATCAGGTATCACGCAGCCGCCGCCATGTCGGTGGCTTGTGCGGCGACCGTGTCGATAATCGTGCCCAGATCGGCCCCTTGCGCGCGTGCGGCAAAACCCAGCGCCATGCGGTGCGACAGCACCGGGCGGGCCATGGCGGCCACATCGTCCAGCGATGGCGCGAGTCGGCCTTGCAGCAGCGCCCGTGCGCGCACTGTCAGCATCAGGGCTTGTGCCGCACGCGGGCCGGGGCCCCAGGCAACCATGCCCTGCACAGCGTCATGTGCCTCAGCTTCACCCGGACGGCAGGCGCGCACCAGATCAAGGATGGAATCCACGACCCGTTCACCCACCGGCATGCGGCGTAGCAGCCCTTGCGCGGCGATCAATTCGGCGGCGCTGAAGACCTCATGCGCAATGTCTTCGGCAGCCCCGGTGGTCGCAATCAAGATGTCGCGCTCGGTGTCGCGGTCGGGATAAAGAACATCAATCTGCACCAAAAAGCGGTCGAGCTGCGCTTCGGGCAGCGGGTAAGTGCCTTCCTGTTCCAGCGGGTTTTGCGTTGCCAGCACATGGAAGGGCGCGGCCAGCTTGTGGTGCTGGCCCGCGACTGTGACTTCGCGTTCTTGCATCGCCTGCAACAAAGCCGCTTGTGTGCGAGGGCTGGCGCGGTTGATCTCATCGGCCATCAGAAGCTGGCAGAAAATCGGCCCGTTGATAAAGCGAAACGCGCGTTTGCCACTGTCATCGACATCCAGAACTTCGGACCCCAGAATGTCCGCGGGCATCAGGTCGGGGGTGAACTGAACACGGTTGCCATGCAAGCCCATCACGGTTGACAGCGTATCGACCAGACGTGTTTTCCCCAAGCCCGGAAGGCCAATCAGCAACCCATGCCCCCCGCAAAGCATGGCGGTCAAGGTCAGGTCCACGACGGTTTCTTGCCCAATGAAGCGACGGTTGATGCTGGCGCGCGCCTCTGCCAATTTTTCCCCAAGGGCTTCGATCTGCTGGGGAAGGTCGGTGACATCTGTCATGGGGCGCGTCCTTTTGCCTTTGGTTTTCGCCCCGTTTCGGGATGAAAACTTGCGAAGTCATGTTACGTTACCCTCAGACATATCGCAAAGGCAGCCAATGGCAAAAACACCGATGCAACAAAATAACGTGACACCTTCGGCCAATGCGCTGGCAGATGCGGCGCGCGCTGCCAGCAAAGAGCGAGGATTGCCGCCAGTGCACCTGTGGAACCCGCCCTTTTGCGGCGATCTGGACATGCGCATCGCGCGCGATGGCACATGGTTTTATGAAGGCACACCCATCGGGCGGCCCGCGCTGGTGCGGCTGTTTTCGACCATCCTGAAGCGTGAGGGTGACAAGTTTTTCCTTGTCACCCCGGTTGAGAAGGTTGGCATAACTGTCGAGGACGCGCCGTTCGTCGCGGTGGATTTTCGGGCCAAAGGGACAGGCGATGCGCAAGACCTGACCTTCGTGACCAATATGGGCGACGAAGCATTGGCCGGGCCGGACAATCCCCTGCGGGTGGAGCGCGACCCGGAAACCGGCGAACCCGCGCCTTATGTGCATATCCGCGCGGGGCTAGAAGCGTTGATCGACCGCAAAAGCTTTTACCGGCTGGTGGAGTTGGGCACCCATGCCGAACGTGACGGCGCGTCATGGTTTGGGCTCTGGTCTGGTGGGCAGTTCTTCCCGATAATCCGGTCGGAAGAGTTGGTCTAGGCGCGCGACGATATCCGCTCCTGTCTTGCATCTTGGCAGGTCGGGCGCGACACTTGCGCCAAGCGGATGGAGGGGCGATGCTTTACCAAGACCTGATCGCCTTGAAACGCGACGGCGTGGCGCTGTCGTCTGAGCAGATCACGACCCTTGCGCGCGGGTTGAGCGACGGCAGTCTCTCTGACGCGCAGGCCGGCGCGCTCGCCATGGCGATTGTCTTGCGTGGCATGGATGCTGCCGAGACAGCCGACCTGACCTTGGCGATGCGCGATTCGGGGCAAAAGCTGCACTGGGATACTGGCCCTGTCATTGACAAGCATTCGACCGGCGGGGTGGGCGACACGGTCTCAGTCGTGCTGGCCCCGGCACTTGCCGCCTGTGGGGCGGTTGTGCCCATGATCTCTGGCCGGGGGCTGGGACACACCGGCGGCACGCTGGATAAGCTGGAAGCGATACCTGGCTACATCGTTAACCCGGACCCGACGCGGCTGCGCGCGGTGGTGGCAGATGCCGGATGCGCCATTGTGGGGGCCAGCGCCGAACTGGCCCCGGCGGACCGACGGCTATATGCGATCCGCGATGTGACCGCGACAGTGGCGTCGCAGCCGCTGATCGTGGCCTCTATCTTGTCAAAGAAGCTGGCGGCGGGGGTGCAAGGGTTGGTGCTGGATGTGAAAACCGGCTCTGGCGCGTTCATCTCCAACCCGTCCGACGCGCGGGCTTTGGCCCAAACCTTGGTCGATGTGGCCACGCGCGCGGGCTGCCCGGCCCGCGCTGTGCTGAGCGATATGAGCCAACCTCTGGCACCGGCGGCGGGAAATCTTGTGGAACTGACGGTCGCGCTGGAACTGTTGCGGGGCAATGCGGCAGCGGCACCGCGACTGCACGAGATGGTGCTGGTTCTGGGGGCCGAGGCGCTTACGCTTTCCGGGCTTGTGGGCGATGCCGCCGAGGGACGCGCGCGGATTGCGGAAACACTTGGCTCTGGCGCTGCGGCAGAGCGTTTCGGTCGCATGGTCGCGGGCCTTGGCGGACCAAACGACTTTGTCGAGCGTAGCGCTGTCTATCTGGAGCGCGCGGCTGTCATCCGTGCAATCCCCGCACCCGTTGCGGGCCGGGTCGCGGGCTATGATAGCCGCGCCATTGGTCAGGCGGTGATCGGCTTGGGTGGCGGACGGCGCGCGGCCAGCGACAAGATCGACCCCCATGTCGGCTTTTCCGCGATTGCGCCCATCGGAGCACAGGTCAGAATGGGCGATCCTCTCGCGATGGTTCATGCCGCAACCGATGCCGATGCTCAGACAGCCAGCGCCGCGTTCCAAACCGCCTGCCAGATTGCCCGGCAGGCGACCGAACCCGTCCTTGTGTCAGAGATTATCTGAACCGGCGCGCAGCGCCTAAACTGACCGCCAGCAGCACAAGCAGCGCCCAGATCGGCCCATCCCCCCAGCGGGCATAGGGCGTGGGCGGCAGGGCAGACGGCAGCGCGATGTCGATGAACCCGTCCTCCCCCAAGGCAAGCTGGCCAAGCGGTTGGCCATACCCATCAAACCCGGCGCTGACCCCGGTATTGGCGCTGCGCAACAAGGGCAGCCCTTGTTCGACCGCCCGCAACCGCGCTTGTGCCAAATGCTGATAAGGGCCAGAAAACGTGCCGAACCACGCATCATTCGTGACCTGCAACAGCCAGTCGGGGCGGGGGGCGGTGCGGCTGTGGCGCGGAAAGATCGCCTCGTAGCAGATTAACGGCAAGGCGCGGCCCAAGGGGCCAAGGTCCAGCGCGCGCGGGCCGGGGCCGGGGCTGTAGCCTTGCAGGGCTTGGCCCGCCAAGCCGCCGACAGGGCTATCAGCGATCCACTCTGCAAACGGGATGTATTCGCCAAAGGGAACCAGATGATGTTTGTCATAGACCTGACCGACCTGCCCATTGGTATCCAGAACCGCCAGACTGTTGTAATAGCGCCCGGCGTCCAGCCGTTGCACCCCGAAACCAATCTGCGTGTCGGGGCCATGTATGCTGGCGGCATCCGCCATCATTCCAAAGGCTGCGCCCGGATAGTCCAACAGGAACGGGACCGAGGTTTCGGGCCAGACAATTAACGCGGGCGGGTTTTGTGCGGGCGTCGCGGTCTGATCCAGCATACGCTCGAAGAAGAACAGCGCGCGCGCCTGATCCCATTTCTCGGCCTGAGGTGCATTGGGCTGCACCAGCCTGACCATCGGCCCTGTTTGGGCCATGTCGGATGGGCTGCGTGCTGCGCCCCAAACCCATGCCGCCGCCAAGACCGCGATCATCACGCCGCTGCCCAGCATCCGCCCGCGCCATGTCTGCGCCAAGCCCAGCAGCGCCGCGACACCCAGCACAATGCCAGAGAGCAGCCCCGCGCCGCCAAGGCTGGCCAGTTGCACCAGCGGCGTGTCGATCAGAACATGCCCCAGCATGGCCCAGGGAAAGCCCGTCAGCACCCAGCCGCGCAGCAGTTCCAGTGCAAGGAATATAACTGCAACCAGCACCGGACCAAACCGCGCCGCCAGACCCGCGCCCGCCCAGAAAAGTGCCATGCCGCCGGCCATGAAGGCCAGCGCGAAAGGGGCCATCCAGCCATGGACGGCAGGATTGATGAAGAAGGGCTGCACGATCCAGACAAGTGCCAACCCGAAATACCCAAGCCCGGCAAGCCATAGCCAGCGTGTCGCGCCGCGCGGGGTTGGGGGCATTAGGCCGAACAGCGCGGTTGCGGCCAGCAGCGTTGCCCACCACCAGCCCAGAGGGGCGTGCCCCAGCGCCATGACCGCGCCCAAGGCTGGCGCGACAAGCCACTGGGGCGGCAGTCTCATTGGGGGGCGCTTTGCAGGCCCTCGGGCAAATGCACGCGCAAACGGCGGATGCGGCGCGGGTCTGCCTCGATCACCTCGAACTCCAGGCCAGAGGGGTGCTCCACCATTTCCCCGCGTACCGGAACATGGCCCGAAAGCACGAAGACAAGGCCGCCCAACGTGTCGACCTCCTCATCCATGTCCTCATAGGCAAGGGTCATGCCCAGCACCTCTTCCAGTTCTTCTAGCGGTGTGCGGGCATCGGCCATGTAAGTGGCCTCATCCACGCGTTGGATGGTGACTTCTTCTTCGGTGTCGTGTTCGTCCTCGATCTCTCCCACGACCTGTTCCAGCAGGTCTTCGATCGTGACGAGCCCGTCCACGCCGCCATATTCGTCGATAACCAGCGCCATATGCGTGCGGTCCGCCTGCATCTTGCGCAGCAAAACGGACAGCGTCATGGATGGCGGAACATACAAGATCGGGCGCAGCAACGGTGCAAGGTCAAGATCGTGATGTCCGTTGAACCCATAGCGTAGCGCAAGATCCTTTAGCAGAAGCAGGCCCAGGGGCTTGTCGAGCGTGTCTTCGTAAACCGGTATCCGGGAATAGCCCGAATTGCGGAATTCCTGAACAATGTCCTTCAGGTCCGTGTCGACGCTGAGCGCCACGATTTCTGCCTTGGGGACGGCGACATCTTCGACCCGCAGTCGCTGTAGATTGGCCAGACCGGGAAGTGTTCGTCCCAGTCTTTCGCTCTGGCCCTCGACCTCGTCGGGCGAAAATGCGTCGAACAGGCGGCTAAACAGCCCACGCGGTTCGGTTCCGGTTTCCTCTTGCGCGCCATGCGCCGCGCTAGATCCGTCTGTTGTGTCGTCCATTGGTCCTTTCCGACATTAAAGAGGCATCTCGGCCCCGAACTCATATGGGTTCGGTAGCCCCATGCTGGCAAGTATCACGATTTCTGTTTCTTCCATCAGCGCGGCATCTTTGTCACGGATATGGTCATAACCCAAAAGATGTAACACCGAATGAACGATGAGATGTGTCACATGCGCGGAAAACGGTTTGCGTTGTTCTTCCGCCTCGCGGGCGCAGGTTTCAAAGGCCAACGCAATATTGCCCAGCGATTCGGGGTCGTCTACGTCGCCCTCTGGCGGCAGGTTGGGCGTATCTCCCTCGGTTTCGGCAGACAAATCCCATGTGGGCCAGCTTAGCACGTTCGTCGGTGTCGGTTTGCCGCGAAACTGCGCGTTAAGGTCTGCGATCCGCGCGTCATCGCAGGCCAGCAGCGCGATTTCATACTCGGCTGCGGGCAGGTCGGCATGCGACAGCGTAGCGCGGGCCGCGCGCTCTGCCAAACCGTGCAAGGCGGATAAGTCCCAGTCTCCCGCTTCATGAACAAGGTCCAGCAGGTCAGCCACTCGTTTCCTCGTCTTTTTCGTAAGCGCGGATAATGCGGGCCACCAGCGGATGGCGCACCACGTCGGATGACGTGAAATAGCTGAAGCGAATGCCGTCTACCCCATCCAGAATGCGTTCCGCCGCCCGCAAGCCCGATTGCACGCCGCGTGGAAGGTCGATCTGACTGCGGTCGCCGGTAATCACCATGCGTGATCCTTCGCCCAGCCGGGTCAGGAACATCTTCATCTGCATTTCTGTCGCGTTTTGCGCTTCATCCAACAAAACAAACGCGTTCGAGAGCGTCCTGCCGCGCATGAAGGCCAAAGGCGCAATCTCTATCCGGCGCTCTTCCATCAGCTTTTGCAACTGCTTGCCGGGCAGAAAATCATTCAGCGCATCGTAAAGCGGCTGCATGTAGGGGTCGACTTTTTCCTTCATGTCGCCGGGCAGAAAGCCCAGCCGCTCACCCGCTTCCACGGCGGGCCGCGACAGGATGATTTTGTCCACATGACCATCAGCGAACATCTGAACGGCGGCGGCAACGGCGATATAGGTCTTGCCAGTGCCCGCAGGGCCGATCCCGAAATTCAGTTCTGCGTCCAGCAGGGCGCGCGTATAGGCCTGTTGTGCTTCGGTGCGCGGGATGATCGTTTTCTTGCGCGTCCGCAGTTCCAGACGGCCCGCGCGGAACATTTCCATCTGCTCGGGCGCGGCCTCTTCGGGGTTGCCCAGCCGGATCAACGCGGCAATATCGCCATGATCCAGAGAACGCCCTTCAATTAGCATCTGATACATGGATTGCAGCACTTCGCCTGCTTCGGCGCGCGCATCCCCCATGACGGTAAGTTGGTTGCCTCGCCGCACGATCTGCACGCCGAGCTGGCTTTCGATCTGTGTCAGGTTACGGTCATACTCGCCGCATAACTCCACCAGCAGGCGGTTATCGGCGAATTCTAGATGCACACTGGCATCGTCTGCCCCGGTAGCCGGGGTCATGGTGCTGATACCCAAGCGGGTCTCCCATTCATGGCGTTTGGCCTTACATAATGCTGCCAAGCGCGCCGCCCAGTTGCAAGCACTCTTTCTGAGTCGCGCAGGGTTTTGCCCACCAGATGGAAGGTGCTGTTATCGGTTCGCCCCAAGATATGGCGCTGACATGTAAAACGCGCGGCCCGGTTGGGCCGCGCGCGTCATATCTTTCCGCGAAGGCTTATTCCGCCGGGACGGGCGTGGCGCCTTTGGTTGCGCTGAAATGACGGCGGTTCAGCAGCATCACCAGCCAGATCATTGCGACTTGTGCAGCAATCGCCAGCGCGGTGATGGCCCAGAAGGCAATGCCGAACTTATCCACAATTCCGGCCTTGACCAATCCGTTATTCAGGAAGAATTGCAGCATGACCGACAGCGCCACACCGGGGCAGACAAGCGCATAGGCACCGGCAGAGTTTTCCGACCCAAAGATGAAACGGCCTGCATAGCCCTGCTTGACCAAGACCAAACCACCAAACAGCAGGATGGCGACTTGCGTGGCCAGCAACTTAGAGGTCAGAGCGAGCGTGGCGCCCGCGCCTTCCTCGATGCCGAAATGCACACCCAGACCATGCGCCTGACGCAGCATCAGGATACCCAGAACCGTCAGCAGAGGGACAATGATCAGCAGCGTCGGCGCGGTTTCGGCATTGGCACCGTTTTCCATCATGGAACGCAGGCCAAGGATCATGGCCACAGCCGCGATCAGGGCGCTGGTCATCAGGAAGAAGGTCGAGATGACAATGGCGGCACCGGCAACCGTGGCGCTTGTGCTCATAGCGGCGGGGGCGGACATTCCGACACCAACCATGGCAAAGGCGAACGCGGGCAGGATTTGGCCGAAGTTATTGTTGGCCGCACAGTTGAAGCCGCCTTCCGTCAGCACGCGGCCCAGAAAGCCACCATATTGTTTCAGGGCCAAAACGCCGATGGCCATGAAGGCAACCATTGCCAGCGGGAACAGGTATTCCACGATCGACCACAGGCCTGGAACAAAGACGAGACCCGCGATGAAACCGCCATTGACGGCCATGGCCAGTGCCAAGGGCAGCGCAAGCATCTGGCTTTGCGCATTAGTCTTGGCGAATGCCGCGAAGGCTTTGGTTTTGCGCCATGCGCCGTAGCGTTGCAGGTTCCAGATAAGGAATTTAATGTTCTGGAAGGCAAAAAACGCGATCCCGGCCACGGCAGTCACGATCATGGCTTGCGTTGCCAGGCTGCCACTGGCGAAGGCGGCCATGATATCCTCGAACACCGGGACAGTTTTGCCTGGATGCGGAATCCAGAACATCAACCACATGAAAAATGTCACCGTCAGGCCACCTGCGCCGACAGAGGCGAGGAAGTAGAGCGGCGAATAGGTATCGGATGGTTTGCGGGTCGACATGATGCCCTCCTATCATATTTATTAATATGAATATGAATATTTATAATCGCGAATGCACTGCGACGCGCGGTCGCAGTACCGGTGCAAATCAAGACCAGTAATTATTGGGGCCTCAGGAGTGCAGGCGCTTGGGTTATCGAGGTGACTGGAACAGATGCAGCGCCCGCGCTGGTCGCTGCGCCCATGACATTTCGGGCATAAGACTGTGCGACGGGATCAGGCCGCATGATGTCGCCTTGGCCGCGGGGCCAGACAACTCCGGCGAGCAAGTCATCTTTAGCGGCCTTCGAAACTGGCGGGGCGCTTTTCCAGAAATGCCAGCACGCCTTCCTTGAAATCGCGGGTCTTGCCGGCTTCTGCCTGCAAGCGTGCTTCCAGTTCCAGTTGCGTGTTTAGCGGGTTGGACAGGCTGTCGCGCAGCGCGCGGCGGATGTTGCGATAGGCCACCGTTGGTCCATCAGCCAACATGCGTGCCCGTTCCATCCAGAGTGTCTCGAACGTTCCAGCGGGGGCGGCTTCCCAGATCATGCCCCAGTCTACAGCCTGTTGCGCTGTGATCCGTTCTGCAAACAGCATGGCTCCCATGGCGCGGGCAAAGCCTACCTGTCGCGGCAAGAACCATGTGCCGCCGGCATCCGGGATCAGCCCGATCTTGGAAAATGCCTGAATGAACACCGCGTCATCTTGCGCGATAACCACATCTGCCGCCAGCGCAAGATTGGCCCCAGCCCCTGCCGCCGCGCCATTGACCGCGCAGATCACCGGCACGGGTGCATCATAGATCGCACGCAGCATCGGTTCGTATTCTTCGCGCAGCGTGCGTTCCAGATCGATATCGGCGGCGCTGCCGCCGTCGCCCAAGTCTTGCCCGGAGCAAAACGCCCGACCCTCGCCGGTCAAAACCAGCACGCGCACCCGGCTGGCCATGTCTGTCAGCGCATGGGTCAGTTCGGCCCGCATCTGGCGGTTCAGCGCGTTCATCATGTCGGGCCGCGCCAGCGTGACAATGCCGATTCCGCTGTCTTCGCGGGTTGTGATCGTCTGGTAATCCATGATGTCCTCACGCCTGATCTGGCGCGATAGTGGCGCAAAGCCGGGGCAGGTGAAAGCCCGGACCTTGCGTTACTCGTTCAGCAACTCTGCAAGGCGCTGCTTTTCCGTGTCGCTCAGATCGTCAATCTCTGGCTTTTGCCGCGCGCGGCTGCGCAAGTAGAGCACAGCCCCGCCAAAGGCGATTAGGAACAAGGCAGGCGCCGCGACCCAGAGCAGGATATTGCTACCTTCGGTGGTTGGTCGCAACATGACGTATTCGCCGTAGCGCTCGACAAGGAAATTAATGACCTCATCGTCGGTGTCACCCGCGACAAGCCGTTCGCGTACCAAGATGCGCATGTCGCGCGCCAAATCGGCGTTGGATTCGTCGATCGATTCGTTACGACACACAAGGCACCGTAGCCCCGTTGACAGGTCGCGCGCTCGTTGCTCCAGCACCGGATTGTCCAGAACTTCATCCGGTTGCACGGCAAGGGCTGGCCCGCTCAGGGCCAGCATCAGCGCAACAGCTAGGAGATGACGCGCCCTCATTCCGCAGGCACCGCGTTAGGGGTTGCGCGCTTTTTCGCGCCTGCTGCCACGCGGTAGCGCCGGTCGCTCAAGCTTAGAATGCCGCCCAGTGCCATCAAGGCACAGCCCATCCAGAGCCAGTTGGCAAATGGCTTGATATAGGTACGCACGGCCCAGCCCCCATTATCCTGTGGATCGCCAAGCGTTACATACAGGTCACGGTGGATCTTGTAGTTAATCGCGGCTTCAGTCGTGGGCATCCCGGCAACCGGGTAGAACCGCTTTTCGGGGCGCAACACAGATACGGGTTCACCGTCGCGCGTGGCCTCTATGATCCCCATAGTCGAGGTATAGTTCGGCCCTTGCACGCGTTCCACGCCAGCCAAGGTCAGGGTGTAGCCACCTTTGTCGAAATTCTCGCCAATCTGCAACACGCGGATGTCTTCGCTTTGCCACCCCTCCAGCGCGGCAACGGCAAAGACGGTCATGCCCAGCCCGGCATGCGCCGTGGCCTTGCCCCAATCTGCACGCGGCAGGCGGGTCAGACGGACCAGACGGTTCCCGATCCCCCCGCGTCCGGTGCGAAGCCACAAATCAGCGGCTGCTCCCATCACAACCCAAAGCCCCAGCGCGACACCAACAGGAACGATCGCAGAGTTGTCGGTCTGCATGGCCCAGACCAGTGCGCCCATGGCCAGCGACAAGGCAGCCAGCCCCCAAAGTGGGCGCATCACCCGCGTCAGGTTGCCGCGTTTCCATGGCATCATGGCGCCAATCGGCAGTATCATGGCCAGCGCGACCGCGAAGGGTGTGAAGGCGGCGTCAAAGAAGGGTGGGCCGACCGACAATACACGGTCGAACACCATTTCAGACACCAGCGGCCACATCGTCCCAATGAAGACCACGAAGGACGAAACCGCCAGCAGCACATTGTTCATGACCAGCGCCGATTCGCGGCTGACGGTGGAAAACACGCCCTTGGCTTCCAGTTGTTCGGCGCGGAAGGCAAATAGCGTAAGCGCGCCGCCCAAGAAGGCCGCCATGATCAGCAGGATGAATATCCCGCGATCCGGGTCCGTGGCGAAGGCGTGGACAGATGTCAGCAACCCCGAGCGCACCACGAACGTGCCCATTAGCGAAAAGCCGAAGCCCAGAATCGCCAGCAGGATTGTCCAGCTTTTCAGCGCCTCGCGTTTTTCAACCACGATGGCCGAGTGCAACAGCGCTGCCGCGAACAGCCATGGCATGAGGCTGGCGTTTTCCACCGGGTCCCAGAACCAGTAGCCACCCCAGCCCAATTCGTAATAGGCCCACCACGACCCAAGCGCGATGCCGATGGTCAGAAACACCCAGGCGGCCAACGTCCAGGGGCGCACCCAGCGCCCCCAAGCCGCATCGACGCGGCCTTCGATCAGGGCCGCCACGGCAAAGCTGAACGCCATAGACAACCCAACATAGCCCAAATACAGAAACGGCGGATGAAACGCCAAACCAGGGTCTTGCAGCAGCGGGTTCAGGTCACTTCCGTCAAAGGGTGGCTGGGCCAAACGAGTGAAGGGGTTTGACGTGAAGATGGTGAAGGCCATAAACGCCGCCGTCACCGAGGATTGCACCGCCAGCACACGGGCTTGCAGGCTGCGTGGTAGGTTACCGCCGAACCATGCAGCGGATGCCCCGAACAAAGTGAGGGTTAACACCCATAACAGCATCGACCCCTCATGATTGCCCCAAACGCCCGATAGCTTGTAAAGCAGCGGCTTCAGCGTGTGCGAATTATCCACCACAAGCTTGACGGAGAAATCCGATACGATGAAAGCGTATGTCAGCGCAGCGTAGGAGAGCGCGGTCAAGGTGAATTGAACGCTGGCCATGGGGGCTGCAACCCCCATCCAGGCACGCCAGCCTTTATGGGCGCCGACCAATGGGATCACGGTTTGTGCCAATGCCACGGCAAAGGCAAGGATGAGGGCGAAGTGTCCGAGTTCTACTATCATGGGTCCGGTGATAACCTATGCAATGACGCTAGCAAACACCTGATAGCATATGCGGATGCGGTCAAGGGTCACAGGCGCGTCAACGCAGGCTTGTCCAATGGTCGCAAGCACCATGATCCAGTCTTGACCGCGCGCCAGACCCGCGCCAGCGTGATCCAAACCTTGGCACAAGGACGCCGCATGACCGACAACCCCAGCAGTATCGACGCCACGCAGACCCTGCTTGCCGGGCAATCCTATCTTGCCGACCGTGCGCTGGCGACGGTTCTGTTTCTGGCACTCAAGCTCGGCCGACCTATTTTTCTTGAAGGAGAGCCAGGGACCGGCAAGACCGAAATCGCCAAGGCTCTCGCCACAGCCCTCGGGCGTCGTCTGATCCGGCTGCAATGCTATGAAGGGCTCGACGCGGCCTCTGCGGTCTATGAATGGAATTTTGCAGCCCAGATGCTCGCCATTCGCAGCGCCGAAGCCTCTGGCGACAAGACCGGACTGCACGCGCGTCTTTTCGGCGCCGACTACCTGATAGAACGCCCCCTGCTCGAAGCAATGCGCCCCCAGTCTGGCGGTGCGCCGGTGCTGCTCATCGACGAAATCGACCGCACCGACGAACCGTTCGAGGCATTTCTGCTCGAAGCCCTTTCCGATTTTCAGGTCACGATTCCCGAATTGGGCACGATTCAGGCCGCGATCCCGCCGATCGTCATCCTCACCTCGAATCGCACGCGCGAAGTGCATGATGCGCTCAAACGCCGCTGCCTCTATCACTGGGTTGATTACCCCAGCTTCGACCGCGAGCGCGCCATTTTACAAGCCCGCGCCCCCGAGGCCTCGGATACCCTCTCGCGTGAAGTCGTTGCCTTTGTGCAGCGCCTGCGCACGGAAGACCTGTTCAAGAAGCCGGGTGTGGCTGAAACCATCGACTGGGCGAAATGCCTTCTCGCACTCGATGTGCTTGAACTCTCGCCGGAAACCATCGCCGACACTCTGGGTGCGATCCTGAAATACCAGGATGATATCGCCCGCCTGCAAGGGTCGGAAGCGAAGAAACTCCTCGACGAGGTCCGTCAATCCCTGCCCGCCGCATGATCTTCATCCTTGCCCAAATATCCCGGGGTGAATGGTCCCGCAGGGACCAGAGGGGCAGCGCCCCTCAACCCCGCCGAGGCGTAGCCACGGCCCTCGTAAAGGCATGGGGCGCAGCCCCTCCGCTGGATTAGCCATGGCGGAATATACTGAACTGGCGCTGCCAGAGGATGGCAAGCTTCTTGACAATGTTACCCATTTCGGGCGGGCCTTGCGGCGAGCGGGCTTGCCGATTGGGCCAGGGCGGGTGCAAACCGCCATTCAGGCGATTGCAGCGGCGGGGTTCGACCGCAAGGCAGATTTTTACTGGACGTTGCACGCCGTTTTCGTCAACCGCCCCGAAGAGCGTCAGGTCTTCGCGCAAGTCTTTCGCCTCTATTGGCGCGATCCGCGGTATCTGGAGCATATGATGTCCATGATGCTGCCCGCGATCCGCAATGTGTCTGAAGAAAAGGCCGCCGCCGCTGCTGCCAAGCGCGCCGCCGAGGCGCTTCTGGATGGGGCCGAAGCGCCCGATTTGCCCGGCCAGCCCAAGGACAGTGACGAGACAGAGATCGAGATCGACGCGTCACAAACGGCCTCGACCGAGGAACGCCTGCGTAGCCTCGATTTCGAGCAGATGTCGACTGACGAAGCCGCCCAGGCCCGCCGTATGCTCGCGCGCTTGACCTTGCCGGTGAAACCTATTGCCACGCGTCGCCATGCGCCGGACCCGCGCGGGCGCAAGCCCGATTGGCGGCGCAGCCTGCGTGCCGCCGCGCGGGCGGGGGGCGAGGTGCGGCATCTGCACCGCCAGACACCGCGCACCCGGTGGCCCGCTCTGGTGGTGCTGTGCGACATATCCGGGTCCATGTCGCAATATTCCCGTATGGTGCTGCATTTCGTCCATGCGGTTGCCAACCGTCAGGGCCAAGGCTGGGCCAAGGTCCACGCGTTCACTTTTGGCACGCGGCTGACCAATATCTCGCGGCATCTGAAAACACGCGACGTGGATAGCGCATTGAACGCGGCAGGGGCAGAGGCGCGGGACTGGCAGGGCGGCACCCGCATCGGTGGCTGTCTGCGCGCCTTCAATGTCGACTGGTCGCGCCGCGTATTGGGGCAGGGCGCAGTCGTCTTGCTCATCTCTGACGGGCTGGACCGCGACGATCCGACGCTTCTGGCACGAGAGATGGAGCGGCTGCACTTGTCCGCACGTCGCGTCATCTGGCTGAACCCGCTGCTGCGTTGGGACGGTTTCGCCCCCCGTGCGCGCGGCATCCGCGCCATGCTGCCGCATGTCGATGCATTTCGCGCCGCGCATTCCATCGCCTCGCTCGAAGCCCTGGCCGATGCGATTTCCGACCCGTCCGACCATGGCGAGAAAGCCCGTTTGATGGCGACCCTTTCTGATTAAATCGGGCCAGAGATATCCTCGTCACGGAAGGGCTCTTTTCCTTTGTGACCATTTGCGCCACGATCCCGAACATGATGCGCGCGTTCCTTGGCCTTGAAATTCCCCCGCATATTGGCGCGCAGCTTTTGCTGCAAAGCCACAAACTGCCCGTGGCGCGCAAGCAACCGCCTGAGAATTATCATCTGACACTGGTCTTTCTGGGGGAACAGCCGTTCGACGTGTTGCAAGAGCTTGATCTGGCCTTGCAAGAGTTCCGCGCGCCCGCCCCAACGATTCAACTTGCGGGGCTAGGGCTGTTTGGGGGCACAAAGCCACACAACCTGCACGCAGGTATTGTGCCAAACCCGGCCTTGGCCCATCTGCAAAAGCGGCTGGAAAGCTTGGCGCGCAGCTTCGGGATAGACATCCCCCGCCGCAAATTCACCCCGCATGTTACGCTGGCCTATCTGCGCCCGGCGGATTTTGAGCTTGGTGTGTTGGAAATGGCCCTCGCGCGCGGGATGGGCTTTTCCAGTGATCCCTTCACGCCGGGCGCGTTGGCGATGTTCCGTGTTCACCAAAGCCAACACGGCAACCGCTACGAGGTTGTCGCGGATTACCCGTTGTTGAACCGGTAACCGTGAAGTGCCGCCCCGTGGCTTCGCAACCATGCGCGATGTGCTGCGTAATCCGGCATGATCCGGGCCACAGTGGCCCAATAGGCGCGCGAGTGGTCCATGTGGACAAGATGCGCGGCCTCATGCGCGGCAACGTAGTCCTGCACGATGGGCGGGGCCATCGCCAGCCGCCAGCAGAACATCAGCCGTCCTTGCGCCGTGCATGACCCCCAGCGCGAACGCGTGTCGCGCAAGGACACCGCAGCCACCTTGCGGCCCAGAGCCTGTGCATAATGGTCGGCCATCGGCACCAATCTGTCGCGCGCGCGGGCTTTCAGAAACGCCGCCACGCGCGCACCGGCAGGGCCGGTTTCGGGGACAAGCAGACGGTCGCCCTCTCGCGTAACACTGCGGACGGGGGCAGGTGTTACCCGGTGCAAAATGCCGTCCACCGGCACCAGTCCGCCCGGCGTAATCGACTGCACGCCCGGCGCGCGGGCGACAGCGGCGCGCAGCCAGCCTTCTTTCTCGGACAGGAATGCCAAAGCGTGCCGGTGCGACACCCCGCGCGGCATGTTCAGCGTGATTTTGCCATCCAGACCGGATACACGCAGCGACATTTGCCGTGCGCGGGCCGATGCCTTTATCTGCACGCTCAGCGCAGGTTCCCCCGGCAAAACAACGATTTCGGTTTGTTGCGGCATGTCGCACCGTTCAATAATCGGTCATGGGGCGCGCCAGAGGGCTTTACAGGCGCGCATCCTTATGGCACGGCACGCCCTTGCACGAAAGACTCGCATTCGAAGGGGCAACCTCATGACTAATCCTGACTGGGGCGTAAAGCGCATTTGCCCGGAAACAGGCAACAAGTTCTACGATCTGAACAAGAACCCGATCATCAGCCCCTATACCGGCAAGACCGTGGTGATCGAAGCGCAGGAGCGCCGCGCTGACGAAGGCAATGCCGCGCTGAAAGCCAAGGCCAAGAAAGCCGCCGAGGATGACGATGATTCATTGCTGGTCGATGATGACGATTCGGCAGATGTCAGCGACGAGCTTCTGGAAGATGATGACGACGACACGGTCGCGCTGGATGATCTGGCCGATGTTGCCGAGAACGACGACGATTAATTTGTCGAAACCCGCGCGGGGTCACGATTTTCCGCTTGCACTGACAAAGCGCCTTTCGTAATACCCGCGCACCAAGGCAACTGGCTTGGTAATGGGGCCTTAGCTCAGCTGGGAGAGCGCCTGCATGGCATGCAGGAGGTCAGCGGTTCGATCCCGCTAGGCTCCACCAATTTTCTATGAATTTCAGGTTCTAGACCGCAGGCCGACGCAGTTTCGGCTTCGTCAGGTTTAGCCAATTCGCCGCGAAAATCACCGCGCCGCCAAGGAACACGAACGGATCAAGCGCTTCGGAATATAGCGCCATTCCGACCAGTGCGATGATCGGCAGGCGGAAGAATTCCATCGGCGCGACGATGGTTGCGGGGGCCAGCGCCAGCGCCGATGTCAAACAGTAATGCGCGCTTAACCCCGTCAGCCCGACCAGCACGATCCAGCCCCAGATCGCAGTGCTTGGCCATGTGAACCCACCCCACTGCGCCAGCGCCAGCCCGAACAGGGTTTGCGAGGCCGTCATCCAGAATAGCACGCACAGAACGTTGTCATGACGCATGATGCGTTTGGTCAGCAGCAGGTTCATGGCAAAAGCGATTGCGCACAGAACCCCCGCCAGATGCCCGCTGCTCAGAGGTTGCACGCCCGGTTGCGCCACGATCAAAATACCGCTGAAGCCCAGAAGCGCGATCCATAAGCGGCGGCGAGTGAATATCTCGCCGACGACCAGCGGGGCAAGCGCCGCCACCCAGATCGGAGAGGTGAATTCCAGCGCGACAAGCTGCGACAGCGGAATGAGCATAATCCCGTAAAACCACAGATTTTGTCCAGTGAAGTGAAAAATGTTGCGGGTCAGGTGCAAGCCAGGGCTGGTCGGGCGGATTGCGGCCCAGACCGCGCCTTTTTGCAGTGACAGGACCAGTGTGCCGATGATCGCAAAGCCGATCAGCGACCGCCAGAACATCAGCTCGAAACTGTTCAATTCTATTTGGATCGCGCGGCCCGATATGGCCATCAGCGTAAAGGATGCGATCGCCCCGCACATCCAGAAGGCGGCTTTGAAGGGCTGGGCTTCGGGCAGGGGCGCGGCTTGGACGGTCATGGCCGCCAAAAGCAGACAAATCCGCGCCTTCGTCAAGGGTCAGATGGACACTTCCGCCAGCAGCTTTTCGCGTGTCACTTGGGCAGCAGGGGCGGCAAGCCGCACCTCGCCCCGGTTTATGGCTATGAACTCGTCAGCCAGATCATAGGCGAAATCGAAGAACTGTTCGACCAGCACGATGGCAATTTCGCCTTCCTTGCGCAGCAATTTGATGACCTCTCCGATCTGCTTGATGATGTTGGGCTGGATACCTTCGGTCGGTTCGTCCAGCAGCAGCACGCGGGGTTGCGCGATCAGCGCGCGTGCAATGGCAAGCTGTTGTTGTTGCCCGCCCGACAAATCGCCGCCGCGCCGCGCGCTCATCTGCTTCAGAACCGGGAACAGCTCGTAAATGCGCGGCGGGATATGGTGTTGATCCTTCGGCAGGCAGGCAAAGCCGGTTTCCAGATTCTCTGTCACCGTCAGCAGCGGGAAAATCTCTCGGCCTTGGGGCACATAGGCAATGCCGGCCTTTGCCGCTTGGGCTGCGTTCAGGTGCCGCAATTCCTGCTCATCCAGCGTGATCGTGCCGCCGGAATAGGGGTGCCGCCCTGCAATGGCCTTAAGCAGACTTGTTTTGCCCACACCATTCGTGCCCATCACCGCCGTGACCGCACCGGGCCGCGCCACAAGGTCAATGCCATACAGGATCTGCGATGCCCCATAATGCAGCGTCAGGTTTTGCACGTTCAGCATGGTTTACCGCCCCAGATACACATCGATCACCTCTTGGTTTTGGGTCACATGGTCCAAGCTGCCCTCGGCCAGAACCGACCCTTCATGCAGCACCGTGACCTTGCAATTCAACCTCCGGATGAATTCCATATCATGCTCGATCACGACAACAGCGCGGGTTTTGGCGGCACGGGTCAGCAATTCGGTTGTGTGTTCGCGTTCTGCCGGGGTCATGCCCGCCGCCGGTTCGTCGACCAGCAAAAGGCGCGGATCTTGGGCCAGTAACATCCCGATTTCCAGCCATTGCTTCTGGCCATGGCTCAGATCGCCCGCGCGGCGGGGCAGGGCGTCGGACAAGCCAATTTCATCGGCCAGTTCGGCAATGCGCGCGCGCGCCTGCCGGTTGGTCTTGTAAAACAGCACATCGAACGGGCCGCGCTTGCCCCGCAGTGCCATGGCAAGGTTTTCGCGCACGGTCTGATCTTCGAAAACTGTGGGTTTCTGGAACTTGCGGCCAATGCCCGCGCGGGCGATGGTCGACTCAGACATGCCAAGCAGGTTCATCGATGCCTCACCCCATAGAACGCGCCCCTCGTCGGGCCGGGTCTTGCCGGTCACGATATCCATGAATGTGGTCTTGCCTGCGCCATTGGGGCCAATCACCGCGCGCAATTCCGGCTCTCCGATGGAAATGGACAGGTTGTTGATGGCGCGAAACCCGTCGAATGTGACGGACACGCCAGAGACTTCAAGAAGCGCGCTCATGGTTTCCTCACCAGATAGTCAAACAGCCCGCCGATGCCCTTTGGGAAGAACAGCGTGACCGCGACAAACCCAAGGCCCAGCAGCACAAGCCACCAATCGGTCCAGACGATTTCGTAAAAACCAAGGTTGATATTGGGCGCACCACCGCCAGTGAACCAACTCGACAGCAGGCTGACCGAGGCCGCGCCAATGACGGCGCCGTAAAGCCGCCCGCGCCCGCCGATGGCGACCCAGACGGCAAGGTATATCGACGTGATGGGCGCAATTTCCGCCGGGTTGATGATGCCTGCTTGCGGGTAATAGAGCGCGCCCGCAATGCCTGACACGATGGCGGTCGCGGTAAACACCACCAGCTTGTAGCTTTCGACATGGTAACCAAGGAAGCGCACGCGGCTTTCGTTGTCGCGGATGGCGCGGATGACGGACCCGAACTTGCCCGAGACCAGCCACGCGAACAGCAGGTAGCCCAGCCCAAGCGCGAGGGCAGAGGCCCAGAAAAACCATAGCGCGATGGTCGATTGCGGCAGGTGCAGCAGGCCGGGGATGTTCTGCAACCCCGACAGGCCGTTATTGCCGCGCAAGCCTGTGTCGTTCTGGAACAGGTACAGCGACAGCGCCAGCGTCATGGCCTGCGTCAGGATCGACAGGTAAACGCCTGTAACGCGGCTGCGGAACGCGAGCCAGCCGAACACCAGCGCCAGCAACCCCGGCACCAGAACGATCAGCAGTAGTTGCAAAGTCAGGCTATGCGCAAACCCCCAGATGAACGGCAGTTCGGTGCTGCCGACCACGCTGAAAATCTGGCTGGCGATAGCGTCGCGCACTTCGCCCTCGGTGGCAGGGATGGGCGCGTTGGCGAGTGAGTCCCGCACGATCCCTTCCGTGCGGGCATACATCAGCCACATGCCAATGCCGTAGCCACCCAAACCAAAGAACGCGAAATGCCCAAGGCTCAGGATGCCGCAATAGCCCCAGACCACATCCATCGCGACCGCGATCAGGCACAGGCACAGCGTCATGCCCAGCACCTTCAGGAAAGAGGTCGAGATGACGCCCGCGCCAAAGCCTTCGGCGAGCGCGCTGACGATCACCGTGAACAGTGCCAGTAGCCCCAGAAACCGCAACACGGAGGGGTTTTCGGCCAGAAAGCCTTTGCGCGGGGCAAGTGTCGTCTTTGCCATGGCGTCAATCCCCCGCCGCGCGGCCCTTGAGGGCGACGATGCCCTTGGGCCGGAACTGGATGAACAGGATCACGAACAGCACCATGTAGGTTTGCGCCGCCAGCGTGTTCGACGGGTTGAACCACTCGATCCCCTTTTGCAAAAAGCCGATCAGCGATGCGCCGGTAAGCGTGCCCCAGACATTGCCCACGCCACCCACGACCACGGTCATGAAGCTTTGCACGATGTAGCTGGACCCCATTTCGGACGTGACCTGCGCGTATAGGCCGATGGCCACGCCCGCGATCCCGGCAATCCCGGACCCAAGGCCAAATGTCAGCATGTTGATGCGGTCGGGATTGATGCCCATGCTGGCCGCCATGCCGGGGTTCTGGGTGACCGCGCGGACCTCCAGCCCAAGCCGGGTGCGTTTCAGGATATACAGAAGCAGCGCCAGAAAGATCAGCGCCAGCACGAAAATCGCCACGCGAATGGTGCTGATGCCGACGATGTCGTTGAACCGCAGCGCCCCGCCCAGCCAATCGGGCGCGGTCAGGGGGCGCGCCTGCGTGCCGAAGATGTTCTTGGCAAGCTGTTGCAGCGCAATCGAAATGCCGAAAGTTGCCAGCAGCGTTTCCAGCGGGCGGGTATAAAGGTGGCGTATCACGCTGCGTTCCATCGCCACGCCCGCGCCGAAGGTGACAAGGAATGCCAGTGGCAAGGCGACCAGCAGGCTGATCGTGTAATCGGGGATGAACAATTGCACCACATAGCCTGTATAGGCCCCCATCATGATGAATTCGCCATGCGCCATGTTGATGACGCCCATCACCCCGAAGGTGATGGCCAGACCAATCGCGGCGAGGAAAAAGATCGACGCCAGCGACAACCCGTCCAGCACGAGATCGGCGAGCTGATAGCTGGCAATCAACTGGCGGGTGCTGTCTAGGGCCGCTTGCGCGGTGGCGGTGATTTCAGGGTCGTTCAGCGTGTAACGGGTGAAGAATACATGCGCGGCCACAGCCCGCGCGGCCTCATCCGGGGCGGCGCGTGGCGGCACTGTGCCAGCGGCCTCCAGCGCCTCATAGGCCGCGATCCGGGCCGCGGGATCGCTCAGCCGCCCGATGGGAACACCCCCCACGCGGCCGTCCACGATGTTCTGTGCGAGAACCTCGCGCAGCATGGCCGGGGTTTGGGCGGGGTCCGCCAGCCCCGCGTTCACGAGCAGGTCATAAGCTGCGGACTCAGTCAGGTCGTCGCCCACATTCAGCACACGGGCGATATTCGCAGCTTCGGGCAGTTCGGGGGCCACTTCGGTCACGGTGGCCGTCAAGCGGTTCAACACCCTGCGCGCTTCAATGCGGGTATCGCCGCCAAGGGCTTCGATAGCGGCCAGTTGCACTGCCCGATCCTCTGCGAATTGCGCTTGCAACAGCAGCAGCAGACGTTCTTTGCGGATCTGTAACGCGGCATCGGTTTCAGTGGCGATACTGTCGGCCAGCGGTGCGATCTGGCTGGCATCGGGGCTTCGGCCAATCGCGTCCAGTGCGGCGAGGCGGCGTTCGCGTTCGGGCGCGATCAACTCCAAGGGCACAAGCGCGGCGGCAATCACGCGCTGCACGCCCGAATTGGTGCGGATCTGCTTCACGTCCCGGCTGGACACCTCGGCCACCGCCTCACCGCTGTCAATGTCGACCAGTCGAACAAGACCGCCCACGTCTTCGGCGTAGAAGAACAACCCATCCTCGGGGCGCTGCACGACCTCTCTCTGACTGTAGCGGCGCAGGAACTCGCTGACATTGGGATGCTCGCCATCGATCAGCGCGGCAACGACATCACCGATTGTGCGCCGTGACGGGCTGGCAAGGTCGTCGGCATAGGCTTGAAGCGCGGGTTGCAGCGTCTCTTGCGCGCGGGCATCGCCGGGCAGGGACGCAAAGGCCAGCGCGGTCAAGACCAACGCGCGGAAAATCAGGATGCGGAGGGGCATTGAAGGTCCATCAACTGGCAGGACGAAATCGGGCGCGCAGGGACTCTCCAGCGCGCCCGCAGGGTTTTAGTAGTTCGAGGTCATCTGCACGCAGGTCGAGGTTGCGGTGTTATACATCCCGCAGCCCAGTTCCTGCCAATCGCTTGTCAGAACAGCGCTTTCCGGCAGGAAATCGGTCCAGGCGTCGCCCGGCACTTCCGTTGTCTGGCTGATGATGTCGAACTGGCCATCTTCGCGGATTTCACCGATCAAAACGGGCTTGGACAGGTGGTGGTTGGGGTTCATCACCGCCATGCCGCCGGTCAGGTTGGGGTATTCCTGCCCCCACATGGCTTCGCGCACGGCATCTACATCGGTAGTGCCAGCCGCTTCAACCGCGTTTACCCACATATTGAAGCCGATGTAATGCGCTTCCATCGGGTCATTGGTCACGCGGTCTTCGCCGGCAAATTCCTTCCAAGCGGCGACGAATTCGGCGTTGATCTCTGTGTCAGCAGACATGAAGTAGTTCCAAGCTGCCAGATGCCCGGCCAGGGGCGCGGTATCCAACCCCGACAGTTCTTCTTCACCCACAGAGAAAGCAACAACGGGAATATCGTCTGCGCTGACACCCTGCGCGCCCAGTTCGGTGTAGAACCCAACATTCGCATCGCCGTTGATGGTCGAGATCACGCCCACCTGCTTGCCGCCCGCGCCAAGGGCCACGACATCGGACACGATGGTCGACCAGTCGGAATGCCCGAAGGGCGTGTAGTTCACGAAGATGTCTTCGGCGGGGATGCCCTTGTCCAGCAAATAGGCTTCAAGGATCGCGTTTGTCGTGCGCGGGTAGACATAGTCGGTGCCCAGAAGCGCGAAGCTCTCAACGCCCAGTTCCTCTAGGAAGTAATCCACCGCCGGAATTGCTTGCTGGTTCGGGGCGGCACCGGTGTAGAACACGTTGCGTGAGGATTCCTCGCCCTCATACTGGACGGGATAGAACATCAGGCCGTTGAGTTCTTCCAGCACAGGCAGGGCGGATTTGCGGCTAACACTGGTCCATGCGCCGAAAATCACGTCCACCTCGTCGACTGTCAGAAGCTGGCGGGTCAGTTCGGCGAATAGCGGCCAGTCAGAGGCAGGATCTACGACCACCGCTTCTAGTTGGCAGCCCAACACGCCGCCTGCGGCGTTCTGCTGCTCAATCAGCATTTGCATCACGTCGCGTAGCGTGGTTTCGGAAATCGCCATGCTGCCCGACAGCGAGTGCAGCACACCAACCTTGATCGGGTCGGCGCAATCTTGGGCAAGGGCGGGGGCCGCGACCAGCGCAGTGCTGGTGGCAAGGGCGGCAAGCAGGGATCTGGAAGTCATGAGGGGCAGCGCTCCTGTGTCAGGGCTATCATGCCAAATCAGCTTTCGGGCACGGCCCGAGTCCGCTATGCTGGCAAAACAGCATTTATTGTTGTCGCCGTCCGGTGGGCTGTGATCTGCCGAGATGTGGTCCACTGGGCGGTGTTTGACCCGTGTTCGGGCTGTCACTATGCAAAACGGTCTTGGGGCAGGTGCCAATGAGTCGCATTTGCGCCTGTGGTCTGACACGGTGCTGATGCGGCGATTTGAGTAAAAATTAGCCTTCGTGCACAATTACTTTGCACATGCAGAATTTTATGCTGCATCGCGGTATGGTTGGCGGTTCTGCGGGGCGAAATGCAAAAAGCCCGACCAAGATGGCCGGGCTTTGCATGTGGGGATTTGGCGTAGGTTACACGACGTCTATATAAGAGCTGAGTTGCGCCGTGTTGGTCACGCCCATCAGCGTTACAATGTCGTTCCCCCCAAAGTCGAGCACAAGGTCGCTACCGATGACAGTGCCATAGGTCGCCAGCATTTGCGACACGGTCAGACCACCGCCCCATAGCTCTTCATCCAACTCCAGCCGGTCGTTTTCGGCGAAGTCAAAATCCTCGACCAGCATGGTTTCATGTCCATCCATGAACACGAAAGTATCGGCCCCGAGATAGCCGCGCACCGTGTCATCGCCAATACCGCCGATGATCCGGTCATCGCCGAGGTTACCGCCGATATTGTCATCTCCGGCGCCGCCATAGATTGTGTCGTTGTCGATGCTGCCGTAAATTTCGTCATGGCCGCCATTGCCATAGATCGTGGTTTCGCCCAGGAAAATGCCGCCATAGATAGTGTCGTTCCCAGCACCGCCATTGATGGTATCTTCCCCGCCGCCGCCGCCGATGCGGTCGCCATTGTCGGACGCGTTCAGCACATCATTGCCACCCATGCCCCACAGCGCATTCGAGCCGCTTTCGGCATGGATCGTATCATTGCCTTCACCGCCATACATGGTGTCATTGCCCGTGCCGCCGTAGATGAGGTCGTCATCCGCGCCGCCGCCTATGATGTCGTTATCCGCGCCGCCTAACAACGTGTCATCGCCCGCGCCGCCCCAGAGGACGTCATCCCCGGTGCCACCAGTGATACTGTCAGCGCCATCGTTTCCGCGGATGGTATCGTTCCCGCTTTCGCCGTTCAGCGTGTCATTGCCATCGCCGCCGATAATGGAGTCGAACCCGGCCCCGCCATCGACACTGTCATTGCCTGAGCCACTATCGATATAGTTGCCGGCGTAATTGCCCTGGATGGTGTCGTGACCAGTGCCTGTGACCAAATCCTCTATGATCGTGCCGCGTGCAATGGCAAGGTTGCCGATCAGCCCGCCAACATCAGAGAACGTCTCTGGTCGCATGTCGATATTCGCAGCGCTCGTCTGGACGGACAGGTCAAGCGTATCGTGCCCGCCTGAATCCGTGATGGTCAGCGCCATGTTGCCGCCATTGTAAATGGATGTAGACCCTTCCCCTGCCATTTCCGCAAAGACCGCACCAATATAGCCGCCAAGGTTGGAATTCGCGCCCCAAGTGGTGTTTCCGGCGGTTTGTGTGCTTGCGCCATACAGGTTTTGAATGGCCAGAATATCGGCCATCATTGGCGTCAGCAGCCGCGCATAGGATGCGTTCACGGACGTGTTTTGAGTTTGATCGAAATACGACATGATGGACAATTGCCAACTGTCGTTCAGGAAAGTTTCGTCGCTGCCATATGTGGCGTCGCCGTTGTAATTGCCCTGATGCCCCAATCCGAGCGCGTGCCCGATTTCGTGCACATAGGTTTGGAAGGAATAGCTGTCGATCGTGGTGCCATAACTGGCCAGCCAGTTGGTCGAGACGTTCACATCGACCGAGTCAATTGTCGTGCCGATGGTGAAGATCTGGGCGTAGGCGCCGGTGTCGTTGTCATCAAAATTGATGTCGGCAGAGCCGTTGACCACCACGAATTCCAGATCGGCCACCAGTTCCCAGGCTTCCATAGCCCAAAGCGCAAGCTGTTGCCCGGCAGATGTCAGACCGGTGATATTCGCCGTGATCTGGTTGTCGGATGCCGTGTCAAAGCTGCGTTCAGAACGGTCTGAATCGTTCCAGTAACCGTGGGTCAAATAGGTTGCCAATTCGTCCAGTGTGCCAATCGAGGCTGGTTCCGCCTGGGTAAATGACAGTTGGTAGGTTCCGGTATAACTATCATCCCAGGACCCGGCACTCAGATAATACGTCCCGCTGGTTGTTGCGGTATAGGTCAAGAGGGAATCAAGGCCAGCGCCACCATCATCATTGAACGTTATGAACGACCCGGACCCATCGTGAAGCCGCAGGTAGGCGTCAGATAGCGTCCCTCCTCCGCCCCCGCTCCCGGAGAGCGAAATCGCGTATGTCTCTCCGGCCTCGAAAGTCACAGCGACCCAGTCGCGATCCCCCGCAAAGCCGAGCGTGCCCGAAAACACATCACCAACGCCGATGGAATAGGGCGTGCTTGTGTTGCTCGGCGCATCCACCCCTTCGAAGATTGCCGCGAAATCATCCCCATCGGAGTGGCGTGTCGGGTCGAAAGTCTGCGTCCCTGCACAAATCTGGCACATGTTTAATCCTCCGGGGGCCGGGCTGTCTCAATGACTTTTGCCTGTCGTCTAATTAGAAAGCAGCGCCATAATGGCGGCATCTGCGCGGATGAGGTTTTTGGCGTATCGTTCATACATTTGCGGCGTCAATGCGGCATCCATCACGCTTAATTCCAGGCTTGGCCCTTCGTGGCGTTTACCCTCTGGCCCCTGTTGCCAGTCCAGATGCGCGGCGAGCCAGTCCTGACCGCGACCGTCTAAAACCACGGTCACAACCAGATCGCTCTCGCGATCGGGGGTCACATTGTACTGCTTCAAAACGCGGATATCGTAGCGCCCCTGCGAATGTTCGGCGATGGATTGCGCCACGGACCGACATAAGTCCTCGGGTGCCTTGCCGCAGGCCAGACCCAGAACAGGTGGACTTTCAGAACGGGCGTCAGCCATGTTGGGTCCAATCCAAAATGCAACAATAAAAGGCATGGCGCAGAGCGTCTGCAGCAGAATACGAGACCACAGGGCCGCTTGCCCCTTCCGCAATAGATGAAACCCCATTGCGAGCCTCGTGCTTGGTAGCTTTGCGACGCGCTGCATTCGTTGCCTGTTTTCCTAAATCAGAAGAAAATTCGCATACACGGCAAAGCTGTTCAAGCGTTTTAATCCTTTGACAGGATGGTTGGCTCTATCGTGCGAAGCCGCATCAATTGACAATTCGACGGTGATGTAATCCCTTGTCGAAAGGACATCGCATTGCCTTACCTTTTGGGCAGCATAGGGCAGGTATCGTGGAGCAGTCGGGACCAAGCGTGATGACCGCAGAACCAAGGCACGCGTCTGGACAGCCCACGTCCGCGAACGGGCCAAGCCCCGCTGGCAGTGTCACTTGGCGGCTTTTCATAGTGGTCGGTCTGGTCAGCATTTTCACCAACCTGCTGATGCTGACGGGGCCGGTCTTCATGTTGCAGGTCTATGACCGGGTGCTCTCTAGCCGGTCCGAAGCCACGTTGGTTGTGCTGTTCGCACTAGTGGCCTTTTTGTATGTGGTGTTCGGGGTGCTGGATCACGCCCGCGCGCGGATCGCGGCGCGGGCCGGGGCGCAATATCAATTGCATCTGGACGCAAAGGTGTTTCGCGCGGCCTTGGCAGGGGCTGTAATGCGGGGGGCATCGCGCCATTTGCCGGTGCGTGCCACGCAGGATGTCGCGTTGTTGCAGCAGATCACCGGTAGCCCTGTCTTTCTGGCGCTGTTCGATTTTCCCTGGGTGCCGCTGTTTATCGGCGTGATCGCGCTTTTGCACCCGCTTTTGGGCCTGTTTGCCGGTGGCGCGGCGCTGGCCTTGGCCGCGATGAGCTTTGTCAACATGCAGCGCAGCCGCGCGCGGCAGGACAACATTTTCGCATCGCAACAACGGGCAGAGGCATTGGGCCGTCAGATCAGTTCCGAAGCGGGGCAGATGCGCGCCCTTGGTATGCAGGCAACCGCTTTGGACCGCTGGGCGGAGCTGCGTCGCCATGCATTGTCAGACGCCATCGCAGGAAATGACAGCAGCGGCGGTTTCAGCGCTTCGGCGCGCGCGATCCGTTTGTTCTTGCAATCTGCCATGCTTGCGCTGGGCGCATGGCTGGTGTTGCGTGCGGAATTGTCGCCGGGCGCGATGATCGCGGCTTCTATTATCCTTGGGCGCGCGCTTGCGCCGCTGGATCAGGTGATATCGGGTTGGCCGCAGGTGCAGGCGGCCCGCGCCGCCCGCGCACGTTTGCGCAGGCTGATGGCCGCCGCGCCGTCCGAAACCCGAAAAACCATGCTGCCGCGGCCCAAAGGTCAGTTGGCGGTCAAAGGTCTGGCGCTGCGTATTCCGGGCTCGGAGGGGCGCAGCGGGATCATTTTGCGCGATGTCTCTTTCGGGCTGCGGCCCGGTCAGGCCTTGGGCGTCATCGGGGATTCGGGTGCAGGCAAATCCAGCTTGGCAGAGGCCCTTGTGGGTATTTGGCCGCCAGCAATGGGGGAAATCCGGCTTGATGGTGCGTTGCTGGAGCAATACGACCCAGCGCAACTGGGGCGCGCTATCGGGTATCTGCCGCAAAAGGTGTCGCTGTTCGCGGGCAGCTTGCGCGACAATATTGCCCGGCTGGACCCGGACGCGACCGATGAACGGGTCATTGCCGCCGCACAGGCTGCGGGCGCGCATGAGGTTATTCTTGCCCAACCCAATGGCTATAATACGATCATCGATTCCGACGGCGGCGGGTTGTCTGGAGGGCAGATGCAACGGGTCGCGCTGGCTCGTGCGTTTTACGGCGACCCTGCGCTTCTGGTGCTGGACGAACCCAATTCCGACCTGGACGATGCCGGGTCACGGGCGCTGAATTTGGCCATCCGCAACGCCAAGGCGCGCGGCGCGTCCGTCATCATCATGACCCATCGGCCAAGCGCCATTCTGGAATGTGACCTTGTGTTGCGGCTGCTGGCCGGGACTGTCACCGCGTTCGGCCCGATGGAAGAGGTTTTGCGCAAAACCACGCGCAATAGCAGTGCGATCCTGGGGCAGGGCGCGGGCGCTCCGCCGGCTGCGAATTCCCCTGCTGCTGGTCCAGGGGCGGGACCGGCAAGACCACCCGTGGCCCGCTTCCCGTGGGACACAAGCGGGACGGGCGGGGCATGAGCGCACGCGACCCATTTTCGCCAAGACGCCACCTGTTGCTTGCGGCGCTGACCCTTGCCGTGCTGGTCTTTGGCTTTGGGGCTTGGGCCGTGCTAAGCCGGATTTCCAGTGCAATCATCGCGCCCGGACAGCTGGAGGTCGAGCAGAACCGCCAGATCGTCCAGCACCCCGAAGGCGGGGTGGTGGCGCAAATCAATGTCGTTGAAGGCGCGCGCGTCGCGGCGGGCGATGTCATGCTGCGGCTGGATGGCACAAACCTGCAATCAGAGCTGAACGTGGTTGAGAACCGCCTGTTCGAATTGCTGGCCCGCCGTGCCAGACTGGAGGCTGAGCGCGACAATACCGCGACCATCAGCTTCCCAGCGGAATTGCATGCAGCCAAAGTGGAGCGACCGGAGCTTGCCGCGCGGATTGAAGGTTTGATGAACGGGCAGCGCAGCCTTTTGGCCGCGCGCCGCGAAACCCGCGACGGGCTGATTACGCAACTGCAACAGCGTGCGGCCCAGATCGACACGCAGGTTGAAGGAATTACCGCGCAGATCGGGGCTACGGATCGGCAGATCGCGCTTGTTGGCGAAGAACGCGCGACGCAGGCTGATCTTCTTGAACGCGGGCTGGCACAGGCCGCCCGAGTTCTGTCGCTCGACCGCGAAGCAGCGCGGCTTGAGGGCGCACGCGGTGCCTTGCTCTCTGAACGCGGCTCTGCGGCAGAGCGCCAAGCGGAAATCGCGCAACAGGTTTTGTCGCTTGGTGCGCAAACCCGCGAAGAGGCGCAAACCGAGCTGCGCGACATTGGCGCGACAGAGGTCGAACTGTCCGAGCGCCGGCGCGCATTGCGCGAACAGGTCGCACGTCTGGACATCCGCGCCCCGGTGTCCGGCTTGGTCTACGGGTTGCAGGTGACGACCCCGCGGGCTGTGCTGCGCGCCGCTGAACCGGCCTTGTTTGTTGTGCCACAAGACCGGCCGCTTGTGATTTCGGCACGGGTCAATCCGTCTGATGTAGATCAGGTCCGCGCGGGTCAGGACGCTGTTGTCACGTTCTCGGGCCTGAATCTGCGTGATCTGCCGCAACTCGGCGCGCTTGTGACCAAGGTCTCTGCCGATGCCTTCACCAATGCCGAATTGGCGCAAAGTTACTACCGGATCGAGTTGGAATTGCAGGATGAAAGCCGCGTGCTTCTGGCGGACCAGTCATTGCTCCCCGGCATGCCGGTCGAGGTGTTCTTGCAAACCGGTGATCGCAGCCCGTTGCAATACCTGACGGAACCTTTCCTCGCATATTTCGCGCGCGCGCTGCGCGAAGGTTAGGCGCTGGGGTCGAGCCGCTCCAGCATGGCGCAAAAGCGCCCCGATGCGACCGTTTCGGACATGGTCAGCAGCGAAAGGGCGGTGTATTCAGCGCCCAAGTGTTTTCCCCAACCGAAGGCCAAGATGCAGCCCGTCATCGCCCTTGACCACGGACCTCGCGCGCGCCCGGCGCTGTTTACCCGTCCGCGCGACTTGCTGTTGGCATGGTCCCGCGCCGAGGTCGCCAATGTGCTGGACCGCGCCGAAGCTGCGCGCGGTGCGGGGGCGTGGGTGGCCGGTTACATTGCCTATGAGGCAGGCTACGCCTTCGAGCCGCGCCTGTCCGGCATTCCCCAACACGATCCGCGCGCGCCGCTTGTGGCCTTGGGCGTGTTCAATGCGCCCGAACCCGCCACCACGTTTCATACACAGGCAGACGCGCAAATGGGCAGCTTGTCGCCCATTCTGCCCCGAACCACACGCGGCGATTACGCGCGGTCTTTCGGACGGCTGATGGAGTATATCGCGGCGGGTGATTGCTATCAGGTAAATCTGACCTTTCCTTTGGCCGCGCAACTCACATCTGGCACAGGGCAGGGTCTTTATGGGGCGTTGCGTGCGCGGCAGCAGGTGGGCTTTGGCGGGTATCTGGACCTTGGCGCGGGGCCGGTTGTGCTGTCATGCAGCCCAGAGCTGTTCTTTACCTTGCAAGGTGGCGTGATTGAGAGCCGCCCCATGAAAGGCACCGCCCCGCGCGGGGCTACGGCCGATGCCGACCGCGCCCTGCGCGACGGTTTGGCGGCGAGCGACAAGGTGCAGGCCGAGAACCTGATGATCGTGGACCTTCTGCGCAACGACATCGCCCGGATTTCTGAAGTCGGATCGGTCAAGGTGCCGGAACTTTTCGCCATCGACAGTTTTGCCACTGTCCATCAGATGAGCAGCCGTATTCGCGGGCAGTTGCGTGCCAAGCTGGGCCTGACAGAAATCATGGCGGCGCTATTCCCGTGCGGGTCTGTGACCGGCGCGCCGAAAATCCGGGCCATGCAAATTATTGCAGAATTGGAACCGGTGCCGCGCTCGGTCTATTGCGGGGCAATCGGCTGGGCTGCTCCGAACGGCGATCAGGCGTGGTCCGTGGCAATCCGCACTTTGCGCCTGTTCGACGGGGGTGCGGTCGAAGGCAATGTCGGCGGCGGCATCGTGCAAGACAGCACGGAGGCCGGAGAATGGGAGGAAGCCTTGTGGAAAACCCGCTTTGCCAAGGGGTTGCGCCGCGCGGCCTGACCCTGATTGAAACAGGCTATTGGGATGGCAGGGCGCTACGGCATGAGGGCTTGCATCGCGCGCGCTTGCGGCTGGGGGCTGCGGCCTTGGGCTGGCAGGTGCCCGCCTTTGCCTTCACCGGCCCGGACCAGCCCGCGCGGTTGCGGCTGACACTGAATGCTGCTGGCGTGATCCGGCAGGAACACCATCCGCTTCCGCCGGTCATCCACACATGGCGCGTGGGCCTGTCCGACTTGCGACTTGCCTCTGATGACCCGTGGCTGCGCCTGAAATCCAGCCAGCGCGCAACCTATGATGCGGCGCGCACGGAATTGCCAGCAGGTTTGGATGAACTGATCTTGTGCAACGAGCGCAACGAGGTTTGCGACGGCAGCATAACGACCGTCTTTTTCGACCGTGGCGCTGGGATGCGGACGCCGCCTCTGTCCAGCGGATTGTTGCCCGGCGTTTTGCGCGCGTCGCTGGCTTGCCCGGAAGAGGTGCTTCTTGCTCACGATTTGCCGCATGTCCGGCTGTGGTTGGGCAATGCGTTGCGCGGTCTTGGCCCCGCGCGGTTTATCCCGTAAGGCGCGCAAGGATTTCGCGGAACATTGCCAGCCCCGGCGCGATCAGCGCGTCTGGGAAGTCATAGGCCGGATCGTGCAAAGCGGGGTGGGCTTCGCCCGCGCCTATAAAAAACAACGCGCATTTGGCTTGCGCGCTGAAGGCGCCGAAATCCTCCGAGGGGCGCATGGGGAAGTTGAACGCCGCCCGTTCGATACGCAACCCGGCGCGCGCCGCTTCGACATGTTCGGCCGCCTCTGGGTCGTTCCGCGTGGCGTTGAAATGGTCATGGCGGGTGATATCGAGGGTTGGCCCGCCTGCATTGGCCGCGCACCACTCCGTCAAATCCTCTTCCAGCCGCGCCAACCCGTCATCGGTGATGCTGCGCAAGGTCACATGCGCGACCGCCTGACCGGGGGCGATGCCAAAGGTAGGTGCGCCCATGTTCAGATGGCAGAGCGTTGCGGCTCTGTCGGGCAGGCTGGCCAGATGCGGCACCAATCGCGCCAAGAACGGCGCGGGTGTCAGGCCGGTTTCTGGGAAGGCGGCATGCGCCTCGCGTCCCCTAACTGCTATTCGCCAGCCAACTGACGCGCAACTGGCTGGCCCTGCCGCGACCGCCACCGCACCCAAGGGCAGACCGGGCATGTTGTGCAGCGCGAAGGCGAAATCCGGGCGTAGCGCGGCGAATGTCGGATCTGCCAGAACCGCACGCGCGCCCGCGCCGATTTCCTCTGCGGGTTGAAACAGCAGCACCAGCCGCCCGCGCGCGGGGCGGGTTCCCGCCAGCCCCATCAGGATGGCCATATGTCCGTCATGTCCGCATAGATGCGCCATGCCGGGGCGCTGCGACGCGTGCGCCACGCCAGAGGCCTCTGCAATGGGCAGCGCGTCCAACTCGGCGCGGAACATAACGGTCGGGCCGGATTGGCCGCTGTCGTAAACGGCGGCAACGCCGTGCCCGCCCAGATCTGTCACCAGCAGGTCGGGTGCGGTGCTGCGCAGCGCCGTGGCGACCATATGGGCCGTTTTGCCTTCGTCCCCCGAAATGTCGGGCTGGCGGTGCAGCGCATGGCGCAGGGCGATCAGGTCTTGGGTCATCCGCAAGGGATCGGACAAAACCGATCCGCTGTCCAGTGGCCTTATTCCCAAGCAACCGGCTGCACAGCGTAGCCGATATAGAGCGGGTGTTTCGGATGCCCGTCTTTGCTCAGGCCCAGATGATGCAGCGCGGTGCCAGACTTGCGCAGCATGGCTTCCACCTGCGCGCCGCGCGCTTGGTATGCACCATGTGTGCCCCAGGCGCAGATCACCCGGTCTGCCCATGGCAGACTGTCCAGAATGGCCGCGTCATTCGCAGGGCCGACCGGGTCGGCGGCCACGCGCATCACGCGCGGGTCGGTGGCGCGAAAGGCGAAGATGTTGCACACCCGGAATGCACCAAAGCCAAGCGCCCGCGCGCGACGCTCGCAACGCTCGACCGTGGGGTCGTTCTGCACCTCTGTCGCGGTCGATGGGTTGAGCATGATGAACAACACACGCCCTTGCTCTGGCGCCCATTCGCGGGTCAGCAGGTAGCGGTAGCTTTCGCAAGGCGAATACACCGCCACCGAGGGCGCGTCGCCTTTGATATGGCTGCGGGTTATCAGGCCAGATTGAGTCATCCGTCGCGGTTGAACACACGGCTTGGGTGCAACTCACCCGCCTTGTAACGGCCCACGGCAATGGCGTGGCCGTCAAGGCTGGCCCAGGCTTCGGTGCCGTAATCGACATGCGACGTCAGCACCATGCCGGGGTTGCCGTTGCGCAACCGTGCCGCGCCCTCTGGTGTAGTGGGCAGTTCGGGCAGGTCGGCCAACCCCATTTCCAAGGGGCGGATATGGGCATCCAGTTCCGGGCTGTGGGCCATGGCGTCGATCTGCTCCATGCTCAGACCTTCGGCAGCGTCGAACGGCCCGGACCATTCGCGCCGCAACCACGCAACATGGCCCAGACAGCCCAAGGCCGCGCCCAGATCGCGCGCGATAGACCGCACATAGCCGCCCTTGCCGCAGACCATTTCAAGATCAACATGGTCGGGATCGGGGCGCGCGACGATCTCCAGCTTTTCGACCCACAAGGGGCGCGCGGCCAAATCCATCTCTTCGCCGGCCCGCGCGATGTCATAGGCGCGCTCTCCCTCTACCTTGACGGCAGAGAATTGCGGCGGCACCTGCATAATCTCTCCACGAAACGCGCCAAGGGCGGCCGCGATGTCATCATCTGACGGGCGCTGGTCTGACGTCTCGATCACCGTGCCCTCGGCATCATCCGTTGTTGTGGATTGCCCCAATCGCACGCGAAAGCGGTAGCATTTCAGAGCGTCGGTAATATAGGGCACGGTTTTGGTGGCCTCGCCCAAGGCAACAGCCAAAAGCCCGGTTGCCGCCGGGTCCAGCGTGCCGGCATGGCCCGCCTTTTGTGCTTGTAGCGCCCAGCGCACCTTGTTCACCACGGCGGTAGATGTCAGGCCCGCGGGCTTGTCCACCAGCAGCCAACCCGAAATGGCGCGGCCCTTGCGCTTGCGTCCCATGCTACCCTCTTGAAGTTCTATCAAGTCGGTGCTGCTACTGTCTGTCGCTGGGCGCGTCAACAACCTTGCCGATGATCGGTCCCAAGGGCAGACCCCAATCCGACCGGCCAAGTGCGGGCGCGTGCAACCGCGAAACCCGCCCGTCGATATAGAGCGCCTGCGACAACCCCAGACGATCGCGGAAGAAGCGCGCGAATTCCCAGAGGTTTACCGCGCTGTCAGAGATGACAAACACCGCGCGTTGGCCATCGGCAGAGACGCCGATGCCATTTCGGATCAGCCGCGAATCTGAATTTTCTACGAAACGCGGATGATACACGCCGTCAATCACCAGCATCGGCCCCGATTGCGTGGCATGGCGGCACGCGGGGCGGGCCAGCGCGAAAGCTTGGCTTTCGATAATGGTCAGCCGCGTCTCTTCGATGCAGAACACGCCATTGGGCAGCAATCCGAAATTGCCCGGCCCTTCCGACAGGACCAGTCGTGCCGCTTCGGTGCCCTCCTCAATATAAAGCCCAACGGGTGCGCGATCAGGGTGATACATGCCGCCATTCATCGCAAAGGCCAAAGCCTTGCCGTCCTGCGCCAAAGCGGTGTCTATCATTGCAAAGCTGCCATAGGTCTGCCCGTCACCGTCCCGCAGAAACAGCCGCAGGTCGTCGCCTGCCGTTGCTTCGCAGATGGTAAACCGCTGATCCAGATATTCCGTGCGGCTGCATTCGGCCTGCGCCGGGAGGGCCCAGAATAGCAGTGCCGTGATAGCGCTAAGTGTCCGTGCCATCGGGGTCGGTCCCGCTGACAATGTCGCGCTGCACCGTTTCATCATTCAGCAAGCGGCGGGTTTCGTCCATCCGGTCGAAGCTTTCATCCAGTTTGAACCGCAGATCGGGCGCGTATTTCAGGGTCATCTCGCGGCTGACAAGATGGCGCAGTTCCGCCTTGTTCCGGCGCAAGGCCGCGAGTGCGGTCTCTTGGTCACGTCCGCCCAAGGGCATGACATAAGCTGTCGCGATCTTCAGATCGGGAGATGCGCGCACTTCGCTGACCGTGATCGGAATGCGGTTCAGGTCCGGGTCATGCACATCGCCGCGTGTCAGGACATCGGCCAGAGTGCGACGCAGCAATTCGCCAACGCGCAACTGACGTTGCGATGGGCCGGAGGCGGAGGGAAAACGGCGGTTCGACATACGCCCCATTTAGGCCAATTACCGCGCCCGCGCAACGAGCCTTTGCCAAGTCGGCGGCATTTGGCTATGCCGCTTGCAGGTTGCGCAGGAAAGGGACGGGTCATGCGGAAAATTGCGGTTTTTGGCGTATCAGGGCGCATGGGGCAGATGTTGGTGCACGAAGTGGACGCGCATCCCGGCGCGACCCTGTCTGCGGTGGTGGAACGGGCCGGCCATGACTGGATCGGGCAGGATCTGGGGCAAACCATGGGGGGTGCTGCGCGTGATTTGCTGGTAAGCGATGATATCGACGCCGCGCTTGCCGCCAGCGATACTATTATCGACTTCACCGCCCCCGAAGCCACCGTGGCGCTTGCTGCGCGGGCTGCGGATGCCGGGGTTGGGCATGTCATCGGGACCACGGGCTTCGAGCAGGCCGATCTGGCCGCAATTGCTGAAATCGGCACGCGCGGCCATATTGTCCGCGCAGGCAACATGAGCCTTGGTGTGAACCTGCTGGTCACGCTGGCGCGGCAAGTGGCACGCGCCTTGGGCGACGAGTATGACATAGAGATTGTCGAGGCGCATCACCGTCACAAGGTCGATGCCCCTTCGGGAACCGCGCTGATGCTGGGCGAAGCCGTGGCCGAAGGGCGCGGTGTAAGCTTGTCCGACATGGCCGATCGGGGCCGCGACGGAATAACGGGTGCGCGCCGCGACGGCGCAATTGGGTTTCACGCCATCCGGGGTGGCGATTTCATTGGAGAGCATGATGTTATCTTTGCCGGGCCGGGCGAGCGGGTGACGCTGCGCCATGTGGCCTCTGACCGGGCGCTGTTCGCGCGTGGGGCGCTGCGCGCGGCGATGTGGCTGGACGGGCGCGGCCCCGGCGAATATTCCATGCTGGATGTGCTGGGTTTAAGCGGGCGCTGACAAGTTTTTTGAAACCAATCTTGGCTAAAGCTCGTAACACCTTTGGACTACCAAAACGAGGTTGCCATGATGAAATTTGTGATTGCTCTTGCCACCGCGCTCACCACTGCCGCGCCCGCGTTGGCAGATTTTGAACCGGTGCACGACGAACGGAATTTTCGGTCCTTGGTCGAGGGGCGTGAGTTGACCCGCTTCGGCATTCGTTTGCAAGTGCTACCCAAAGGCGAGATTCGCGGGCGCGGATTTGGCATGGATGTCGGCGGAAACTGGGAATGGCGCGACGGGTATTTCTGTCGCACGCTGGAATTTGGCGGCTCTGGCGATGGCTATAACTGCCAATTGGTACTGCGTGATGGCGCAACTCTGCGTTTCGTGTCCGACCAAGGGCAGGGAGATTCGGCTGATCTGCGGTTGCGCAATCCGGGCTAATTGCTTGTCACGCAAGCGCTGAAGTGGCTTAGTGGGCCGAGGTTTCCGAAAAGGTCCGCCATGACAACGCCGCGCAAACGCATCTGGGGCTGGTGGGCCTTTGACTGGGCCAACCAGCCGTATAACACGCTGCTGTTGACCTTCATTTTCGCGCCCTATTTTGCGTCTGCCGTCGCTTCGGATCCGGTCACGGGGCAAGCGCTGTGGGGCTGGATGCTGGCAATTTCGGGGCTGCTGATTGCTGTAGCTGCCCCGGTGATGGGGGCGATTGCCGACAGTTCGGGAAACCGACGTACTTGGTTGTTGCTGTGGTCCGCGCTTTACGCATTTGGCGCATCATCGCTTTGGTTTGCTGTTCCGAATGCAGATCCGGTCACGATCGCATTGGTTCTGTTGGCCTTCGCCATAGGTTTGGTTGGGTTGGAATTTGGGATCGTCTTCACCAACGCCACCTTGCCTGATCTGGGCACACGCGACGATCTGGGCCAGATATCGGGCACAGGCTGGGCGCTGGGCTATATTGGTGGTCTGGTGTCTTTGGTCATAATGCTGCTGTTTCTGGCGGAGAACGACCAAGGCGTAACGCTGATCGGCCTCTCACCTCTCTTTGGCCTAGACGCGGACGCGCGCGAAGGCACCCGCTTCGTCGGGCCGTTCACTGCGATCTGGTATGCGGTATTCGTTATTCCGTTCTTCCTGTGGGTGCCAATCAAATCGGCCAGCACGCGCGCGAAAGGCGCGGTGCGCCGGGGCTTGATCGAATTGCGCGACAGCCTGCGCGCCTTGCCGGGACGACGCAGCCTGTTTGCCTATCTTGGGGCATCGCTGCTCTATCGTGACGCGCTGAACGGCATCTACGCATTCGGGGGTATTTACGCCGCAGGCGTGCTGGGTTGGTCTATCGTGCAAATCGGTGTCTTCGGAATACTCGCCGCTGCCGTGGGCGCGGTTGCCTGTTGGCTGGCGGGCAAGCTGGACACGCGTTTCGGCCCCAAGCCCGTGATTATCGGATGTGTGCTGCTGCTGATGGCGGTTTGTGTCATCATCGTCGGCACCGACCGCAGCATGGCTGTGTTTTTGCCGGTGGCGGAAGGATCCAACCTGCCCGACATCACATTCTACATCTGCGGCGCGCTGATCGGGGCCGGGGGCGGCAGTTTGCAATCGGCCTCACGCACCATGATGGTGCGCCAGGCCGACCCCGCGCGCATGACCGAAGGCTTCGGGCTATACGCGCTGTCGGGCAAGGCTCTGGCCTTCCTCGCGCCCGCCTCGGTTGCGCTGGTCACAACACTGACCGACAGCCAGCGCATGGGTGTGACCCCGTTGATCGTGCTTTTCATGGCGGGGCTTGTCCTGCTAACCTTCGTCGACCCAGAAGGGGAGCCCGAATTCAGATGCGCGCCGTCCTGATTGCCCTTGCCCTGCTGCTGGCCGCCCCGGCCCATGCGCAACAGCTTGCCAACCAGCTTTTTGGCGCCCATGCCTATGGTTCGCTGCAAGCGCCAGAACCCATTGGTGGCTATTCCAATGGTTGCGCGGCAGGGTTGGTGCGACTCCCCGAAACCGGGCCGACATGGCAGGCCATGCGCCTGTCGCGCAATCGCAACTGGGGTGATCCCAGCCTGATGGAATTCGTCCAGGACCTAAGCCGCGAGGCGACGCGCCATGGTTGGGCGGGCCTCTATATCGGGGATATCAGTCAACCGCGCGGCGGGCCGATGACCTCTGGTCATGTGAGCCATCAGAATGGGCTGGACGTGGATATCTGGATGCTGCCCGCGACCCGGCTGAACCTTAGTGTGGCGGAACGCGAGAACCTCAGTTCCATTTCCGTGCGCACCAACGATCAGTTGCGCGTCAACAGCAATTGGACGCGGTCACATTACAACATCATGCGTGCGGCCGCAGCCGATCCACGTGTGGACCGAATCTTCGTTTCAGCCGCCGTGAAGCTGGAAATGTGCAAAACCGCGCGCCCTGCCGATACAGGGTGGCTTCAGAAAATCCGCCCTGCGGCTGGGCACAATCACCACTTTCATGTGCGGCTTAAATGCCCGCGCGGCGCGCGAAATTGTGAAACGCAAAGACCGACTGTGGCGGAGCTGTCCAAAGGCGGCAATGGCTGTGACGAAACCTTGCAATGGTGGGTCACGGATTTCCTGAATCCGCCCCCGCGTGATCCCAACGCGCCCCCGCCCGAACGCCGCCGGCACCCGCGTGAGTTCATGATGGCTGATCTTCCGGAAGCGTGTCGGGCCGTTCTGGCATCTCAGTGACCTCAGCCCGCCAAACCTATTGCCAAGTTGCGCGGCGTGGCTAAGCTGCACTGGCGCAGGTGTCATCAGGCCGTAACAGAAGCTTGGCACGCCATGTCTTGTCCGCCGCCACCATGCGGCCACCAACGGGGATGCGACCATGACCAACACTCATCTGAACCGCCGTGGCTTCCTTAGCCTTGCCGGGGCCACGCTGGCATTGACCGGGGCGGGCAGCTTCACCATGCGCAGCGCACGGGCACAGTCGGGCTTCTCGCTGACCGTGCTGCATATCAACGACATGCACAGCCGCATCAGCGAGATCAGCCGTTTCAACTCATCTTGCTCGGATGACGATTCGGCGGACGGCAAATGTTTCGGCGGCTCCGCCCGTCTGGCCACCGCCATTCGCGAAATCCGCGCGGAACATGAAAGCGCGGGCCGCCCGGTGCTGACGCTGGATGCGGGCGACCAAAGCCAAGGCACGCTCTATTACACGACCTATGGCGGCAAGGCCGAGATCCAGATGATGAACGCCATCGGCTTCGACGCGATGGGCGTGGGCAATCACGAATTCAACCGCGGGCCGGAAAGCCTGGCCGAGATGATCGCGGAGGCGAATTTCCCCGTTGTGTCCGGTAATATCATCATAGCAGACGGCAGCCCGCTGGCCGGGCGTATTCAGCCCCGCGCTGTGATCGAGAAGGACGGCGAACGCATTGCAATCCTTGGCGTGACCACGCCGGATACCGAATTCTTGTCCTCACCCGGCCCCGATGTCAGCTTTCAGGATGAGATCGAATACCTAAAGGGCGCCGTGGCTGACATGCAGGCCGATGGGGTCAGCAAGATCCTGCTTCTCAGCCATGTCGGCTACAACCGCGATCAGGAAATCGCCGCCGCTGTGGACGGCATTTCGGCCATCATTGGTGGGCACAGCCACACCCGCATGTCCAACATCGAAGAGGGCGCGGTCGAATATGCTACGCTGGTCACCAGCCCTTCGGGCCGTGCGGTGCCCATCGTGCAGGCTTTTGCGTTCTCGCGCTACCTTGGCGCATTGCAACTGGACTTTGCCGATGATGGCGCAGTGGTTGCTGCAAACGGCGACACAGTGCTTCTGGATGCAAGCTTCGCCCCGGCCGAAGATATCGAAGCCTTGATCGCTCCCCTTGCCGAACCCATCGAACGATTGGTGCGCGCGTCGGTAGCCGAACTCGCAGCCCCCATCGACGGGGACCGCGAAAACTGTCGCGCGCGCGAATGCGAAATGGGCAATACCGTGACCGATGCCATGCTGGCCGAAGTGGCCGACCGTGGCATTACCATCGCGCTTGCCAATGGCGGTGGCCTGCGCGCCTCGATGGGGGCGGGCACGGCCACCCTCGGCGATGTGCTAACGGTTCTGCCCTTCCAGAACACGCTTTACACCTTGGAAATCTCCGGCGCGGCGTTGGTCGCGGCGCTGGAGCATGGCGTGAACGACGTCGAAAACGGAGCGGGCCGGTTCCCGCAAGTGGCGGGTATCCGGTTCAAGCTCGATCCGTCTGTGGCACCCGGCGCAGGCCGTGTGTCGGATGTCGAGGTCAGCACTGGCGACACTTGGACCCCCATTGACCCTGCCGCCATGTATGGGCTTGTCACCAACAATTTCATGGCCGGAGGGGGAGACGGCTACGCCATGCTACGCGACGAGGGCGTGAATGGCTACGACACTGCCATCGACCTTGCAGAGGTTCTGGCACGCTATCTGTCGGCCAACGAACCTTTCGCCCCGCAAATCGACGGGCGCATCCTACAATAAAACAACCGGGGGTGGTGCGAAACACGCTGCCCCCATTCATCCTTGCAAAAATATCCTGGGGGAGGCGCGCGCAGCGCGACGGGGGCAAAGCCCCCCGCGACGCTGGCCCTAAATATCGACGGCTGTCGTCTGCACCACCCGCCGCAACGCGAAAGAAGATTGCATCTGCGTGACCCCCGGCAAACGCGATAGGTAGCGCCGATGAATGCGCGCGAAATCCTCGGTGTCTATGGCGATGATCTTCAGCAGGTAATCCGCGCTTCCCGCCATCAGGTAGCATTCCAGCACATCGGGGACCCGCGCGACCTCGCGCTCGAACCGGTCGAGCAAGTCGTCGCTCTGACCTGACAAGGTGATTTCCACGAAAACCGTGGTCGGCCGACCGATGCGCTTCAGGTCCAGCAGCGCCACATATTCTGCGATGATCCCGTCGCTTTCCAACCGCTGCACCCGCCGGTGACAGGCCGAAGGTGACAGGTTGACCTGTTCCGCCAGTTCCGCATTGGTCACGCGTCCTTGGCGTTGTAATACCCGCAAGATGCGGCGATCAATATCGTCTAGCTGCATTGCAGCGCAATCCTTGTGCATAATTTGGCGAAATTGCCGAAGAATTTGTATAGATTACTCGAATGGCACGAATATTCGCAAACACATTTCATGCGATACCGATCATCCTGTTTTCACCGCGAAAAGGAGGATCGCCATGCTTGTCGGATGCCCGGCCGAGATCAAACCGCAGGAATACCGCGTTGGCCTGACGCCCGCCGCCGCGCAAGAACTGGTGCGTGCGGGCCAAGAGGTATTGGTGCAGACCGGTGCCGGTGCAGGTTCCGGGTTCGAGGATGCGCAATACATGCAGGCCGGTGCCACGCTGGCCGAGACTGCAGCAGAAGTGTTCGCTCGTGCCGATATGGTCGTCAAGGTCAAAGAGCCTCAGGCGGTCGAACGCAAGCAGTTGCGCGCCGGTCAGGTTTTGTTCACCTATCTGCACCTTGCCCCCGACCCCGAGCAAACCCGCGACCTGCTGGATAGCGGCGTGACCGCGATCGCCTATGAGACCGTCACTGACCGCGCGGGAGGCCTGCCGCTGCTGGCGCCGATGTCCGAAGTTGCGGGCCGTCTGGCCCCGCAAATGGGCGCATGGACGCTGCAAAAAGCGAATGGCGGACGTGGCGTGCTGATGGGCGGCGTGCCCGGCGTTGGTCCGGCCAATGTCGTGGTTATTGGCGGTGGCGTGGTCGGCACCCATGCCGCTCGCATCGCCGCCGGTATGGGCGCGGATGTGACCGTGCTGGACCTGTCCTTGCCCCGTCTGCGCTATCTGGATGACATGTTCGCCAGCCAGTTTCGCACCGGTTATGCCAGCGCCGCGCGCACCGCCGAATTGGTCGCGCAGGCTGACATGGTTATTGGTGCGGTGCTGGTGCCGGGAGCGGCGGCGCCCAAGCTGCTTAGCCGTGCGCAACTGGCCGATATGAAACCGGGCGCGGTGCTGGTGGATGTGGCTATCGACCAAGGCGGCTGTTTCGAGACCTCGCGCGCCACCACCCATGCGGACCCGATCTATGAGGTGGACGGGATCATGCATTATTGCGTTGCAAATATGCCGGGCGCTGTGGCGCGCACCTCGACCTTGGCACTGGGCAACGCGACCATGCCCTTCATGCTGGCGCTGGCGAATAAAGGCTGGCGGCAGGCTTGTGCCGATGATCCGCATCTGCTGGCTGGGCTGAACACCCATGCAGGCCACCTGACCTATGACGCGGTTGGCAAGGCGCTGGGGCTTGACGTTATGGCCCCGGAGGCGGCGCTGAAAACCGCCTAATCCTGCGGGGTGGGGCAATCATCCATTGCCTCGCGCCAGTGGCGGCGGCAGAGCGCGACATAGGTTTCGTTGCCACCGATCTGCACCTGTGCGCCATCGCGCAGGGCTTGGCCATCGTCCCCCATGCGCACGACCATCGTGGCTTTCTTGCCGCAATGGCAGATCGTGCGCACCTCGCGCATTTCATCGGCCAGTGCCAGCAGGGTCGCAGAACCGGGAAACAGTTCCCCCCGAAAATCCACGCGCAGCCCATAGCACATGACAGGCACGCCCAAATCATCCACCGCGCGGGCCAGTTGCCAGACTTGATCGGGTGTCAGAAATTGCGCCTCATCCACAAAGACGCAGGCGATGGGACCCTGCGCCAACTGCCCGGCCAGCCTGGTAAACAGATCATCCGCCGTGTCGAATATGTCCGCCTTTGCCCCGATCCCGATTCGCGACGCGATCCGCCCTTGCCCGGCGCGACCGTCCAGTCGTGCGGTCAGCAGATAGGGCACCATCCCCCGCTCGCGGTAGTTATGCGCCGCTTGCAGCAGGATCGTGGATTTGCCCGCGTTCATGGTCGAGTAATTGAAATAAAGCTTGGCCATGCGATTGCTTTAGCTTGTCGCGCAGGGCGCGAAAAGCCCCTTGCGAGGGGCGGAACCTGCGGGCATCTTGCTGCAAATGGAGGCGACAATGACCACGACCATTCTTGGCCTGAAAACCTGTGATACCTGCCGCAAAGCGATCAAAGCCTTGCCAGAGGCGACATTCCGCGACATCCGCACGGACCCACTCAGCCCCGAGGAGCGTGCGGCGCTTTTGGAACAGTTCGGGGATGCGCTGGTGAACCGCGCCTCGACCACATGGCGGAGTTTGTCGGAAGAGGAGAGGGCGCAAGATTGGAACACCCTTCTGGCCAAGCACCCGACACTGATGAAACGCCCGGTCATTCGAAACGGCAATGCGTGGTTTCTGGGCTGGAAGGCCGATACGCAAAAGGCGCTTGGGCTGTAAAACTATCGCTGCCAGGTGTCTGGCAGCGATCCCATTGAAGCGAATGCGCGGTTACAGCAGCCGCAAATCGCTGGCGGATTCGCGCCCATCGCGCCCCGCGCGCAGCTCATATCCGACCTTCTGGTCATCGGCCAAGCCGGTCAGACCGGCCCGTTCGACGGCAGAAATATGCACGAAAATATCCTTGCCGCCATCATCGGGGGCGATGAATCCGTAACCTTTGGTCGTGTTGAACCACTTTACTGTGCCGGTTGGCATACAGCATCTCCTCGTTCTGTCGTATCCCAAGGCGGGATTGCCAAGGGGCGTTCAGCCAGGTCTTCCAGTTTCCGGCTGTCGCAGACGCAAGGGGCCGTGGTAGAAAGTCTGTCATCACAGGAAAATGTTGCCACAGCCGCGCGAAAAGGCAAGGTTTTCGTCTAAAGCCCCTAGTTTAGCAGGGTTAATTGCCGGTTTGGCGCGCATATTTGGCGCAATCCGGAACGCTCTTAACATGTTCTGATTCGTTGCCAGTTGGCCGGTGCAGGGGAAATTCCTTGACTTTTGCTGCCCGGACGCGCATTTGCACATCAACCGCAAACGTGCCGCGTGAGCACTGACAAGGTTTGCGACAGGGGCTATATGCCTCAAACCAGCTTCCCGACATCACGCGTGGGGGGCGGCGTCCATGTTTGGCGCCCCCAACCGTCCCCAATGGAATGGGGCATTTTTGGCCGCTTTCGCGTGCCATGAGAGGAACTATTTTGACTGATTTCACCATGTTCGGCCTGCGTCCGCTTCTGACCGCTGGGCTTGAAGCTCAGGGGCTGGATAAGCCCACCCCGATTCAGGCGCGCGCCATTCCCTTGGTTATGCAAGGCCGTGACATTCTGGGGCTGGCACAAACCGGCACCGGCAAAACGCTGGCCTTCGGACTGCCCATCCTGCACGAGGTGCTGGGCGCGGGCCGTCCCAACCCCAAGACCACCCAAGCCCTGATCCTTGCGCCCACGCGTGAGTTGGTCACCCAGATCGCGACCACGCTGGACGCCTTTGCGCGCAAATCGCCGGTCAAGGTGACGCGGGTTGTGGGCGGTGCCGGGATCAACCCGCAAATCCAGAAACTTGCCAAGGGCACCGACATTCTGGTGGCCACGCCGGGCCGCCTGCTTGACCTGCTGGACCGCCGCGCGCTGACGCTGGCGGAAACCCGCATGTTGGTGCTGGACGAGGCCGACCAGATGCTGGACCTTGGCTTCATCCACGCGCTGCGCAAGATCGCGGCGCTGCTGCCGCGCGAGCGTCAGACAATGATGTTCTCGGCCACCATGTCGAAGCAGATGAACGAGATCGCGGCGGCCTATCTGGACCGTCCCGAGCGGATCGAGGTCTCTGCGCCCGGCAAACCCGCTGATAAGGTCACGCAAGCCGTGCATTTCGTGTCGCAGGGCGACAAGGCCAAGCTGCTGGCCAGCTATCTGGAAAAACACCCGGACGATCTGGCGCTGGTGTTTTCGCGCACCAAGCATGGCGCGGAAAAGCTTATGAAGTTGTTGAACACCTGGGGCCATTCGGCGGGGTCCATCCACGGCAATAAAAGCCAGGGCCAACGCGAGCGCACTTTGGCGGCGTTCCGCGCGGGCGAGATCAAGGTGCTCGTCGCCACAGATGTGGCCGCACGCGGCATCGACATTCCCGATATGGGCCATGTCTATAACTATGATCTGCCGGAAGTGCCGGAAAACTATGTCCACCGCATTGGCCGCACCGCGCGCGCCGGGGCTTCGGGCCGCGCGCTGGCATTTTGCGCACCTGCCGAGATGGAAGACCTGCGCGCGATCGAGAAACTGATGAAGATCAGCATGAAGGTTGAAGGCGGTGTGCCGTGGTCCGCCGATCTGGCTGGTCCTGCGCGTGCTGAACAGCGCAAGCGCGGGCAACCGCAGCAACGCCGCAAGCCGCAAGGCGCAGGCGGCGCGCGGGGCGACAAGGCCAAGGCACCCGGTGGCGGTGGTGGTCAGAAGCGCCGTCGCTTCGGGTAAAACGAATAAAGGCGCAAGGGCTCCCCCTTGCGCCTTTTTCTTTACCTTGCCGGTTCGACGGCAGAACCCGATCCGCCGCTGCCCTTCGCCTTAAGCATAAAGCCTTGGTTCCGACCCCGGCGCGGCGGCCCGCGACAGCAGGTCGAACATGTATTGCGCAACCGAGCGGAAGCAGACCAGCGTCATTTCGCCCTCGCCCGACACCCAGATCGCCGCCGCCACCTGTGCTGCCCGCGTGCGGCGAATATCGCCGGTCGTCAGCGCGCTGAAATCGACCGGGCACAGCTTGGCCAAGGCATCGCCCGCTTGCGCGCCGGTCAGCGTGAACACCGCGCGGGCGTCTGAAACATTGGCGACCGTCGCAAACTGACCTTCCAGCGCTTTCACCAGCGACGAGGCCAATCCGGGAGCGTCAGCATAGTCACACAGGATGAGCACTTCATCGGGCGACATCCATGCCACCGCCTTTTTGCCCTTCCGTTCGACCCGCCGTTGTGCAGGCATCGCGCAGCCCGTGGCGTCTTTTACGGCCCCGGCCAATGACGACAGGTCACCTCGCAGAGTAATCATGCCGCGCAAGCCCGCTTCGGCCACCGTGACGAAGCCTTCATATCGTGCGCCGGGCAGGGCGCTTTGCGCCATATCAGACATCTTGCTTCGCCCCTTCCTTGTCATACAGCACCGGGTCCACGATCCGCGCCTTAATGCGCGCGTCATTCGGCCCGGCAAATTCCAACACTTCGCCCATGCGGTCGGGACCATGGCGCACCAGCCCCATGGCAATGCCGCGCGTTAAGGTGGCCGAATAATAGGTCGAGGTGACACGCCCTTCGGTTTCAGCCTGCTTGTTCGCGGTCTTGCCGCCCTTCACGGCCAAAGCGCCATGAGGTAGAACCGACCCGTCAAGAGTTTCCAGACCCACAAGCTTCCAACGGTCGGGGTGGACCATCGCCTCGCGCTCCATTCCGCGCTTGCCAAGGAAGTCGTCCTTTTTCTTGCTGATCGCCCAGTTCAGGTTCAGGTCTTGCGGAATGACCGTGCCATCGGTTTCATCGCCGATCATGATAAAGCCCTTCTCGGCGCGCAGAATATGCAGCGCTTCGGTGCCGTAAGGCATAACGCCCAGATCGGCCCCTTCGGCCAGCAGCTTGTCCCAGAAGGCGCGGCCCTGGCCTGCGGGCACGGCAATTTCAAAGCTCAACTCGCCCGAGAAACTGATGCGGAACACGCGCGCATCAAAGCCACCAAGCGTGCCCTCGGACCATTCCATGAATTTCAGCGCGTCGCGGCTGACATCCATCCCGCCCAGCCGTTCAAGAAGCTGGCGCGCTTTCGGGCCGACCACGGCGATTTGCGCGTATTGCTCTGTCAGGTTGACGGTGTGGACCTTCCAGTCCCACCATTCGCATTGCAGCCAGTCTTCCATCCAGCCATGCACATGGTCCGCCCCGCCCGATGTGGTGTGCACAAGGAACGCATCGTCAGACAACCGCGCCACGACCCCGTCATCCATCAGGAAGCCGTTTTCGTTGCACATCAGCCCGTAGCGGCACTTGCCGGGTTTCAGACTGCTCATCATGTTGGTGTAGAGCATGTCCATGAACCGCCCGGCATCCGGCCCGCTGACAAGGATCTTGCCAAGGGTGGACGCATCCAGCAGCCCGATATTGGTCCGTGCATTGGTCACTTCGCGGTTGACCGCCTTGTGCCGATCTTCACCCGTGCGCAGGAAGGTATAGGGTCGGCGCCAATGGCCCACGGGTTCCGGGTCAGCCCCGTTGCTGTCGTGCCAGCCTTGCAATGGCGAGCGGCGCAGCGGTTGGAACGTGCTACCCGTTGCCTCTGCCGCGATTGCGCCAATGGAAATTGGCGTGTAGGGCGGACGGAAGGTGGTGGTTCCGGTGGCGGGGATGGGCTGGCCCAACGCGTCCGAGAGGATCGCCAGACCGTTGATATTGCTTAGCTTGCCTTGGTCTGTTGCCATGCCCAGCGTGGTATAGCGCTTGGTGTGTTCGACGCTTTGGTAGCCCTCGCGCGCGGCCAGTTGCACGTCAGCCACTTTCACATCGTTCTGATAATCCAGCCACATCTTCATCCGCAACTCGTATTCGGCGTTGCGCGGCATCATCCAGACGGCATCCATCGGGGCCATGTCGGGGGCGGCATCGTTTGCGGGGGCAGGGGCGTTGCCCGTGGCCCCGGTGGCCTTTGCCGCCGACATACCTGCGTCATGCGCGCCACTTAGAACCGCGCCCATGTCGCCATTGGCCGCGCCGCACACCGTCACGAAGCCTACGCCATCCACGCCCAAAGGCGGGCGGCTGGCATCGGGGCGAAAGAAATGGTGCGCGTCGTCCCAGATCAGCTTACCGCCGCAATGCGACCACAGATGCACAACCGGCGACCAACCGCCGGACATGGCGACCGCGTCGCAATCGAATTTCTCGGTAAACGCGGTGCCCTTGCTGTCGATGCGGCAAATCTCAACGCCTGTGACGCGCTTGCCACCCTTGACCTTGCGAATGCCCTTGCCGGTCAGCACGGTAATGCCTGCCGCGCGGGCCTCTGCCACCAATGGGCCGTTCGCCTCTGCGCGGGCATCGACCACGGCAGGCACGCCGATCCCGGCGCGGCGCAGCGCTATGGCGGTGCGGTAGGCATCGTCGTTATTCGTGACCACGACCACGGATTGACCGGGGGCCACGGCGTAATTCACCACATAATCGCGCATGGCACTGGCCAGCATCACGCCCGGCAGGTCATTGCCCGCAAAGGACAGGGGACGTTCAATTGCCCCCGTGGCGGTCACGATTTGGCCCGCGCGCATCCGCCACAGGCGGTGGCGCGGCGCATCGGTGTTCGGCGCGTGGTCAGATACCCGCTCATAACCCAGAACATAACCGTGGTCATGCACCCCCGCGCCCATGCAGCGCAGGCGCATATGGACATTCTCCATGCCCGCCAACTTGGCAACGGTGGCGGCAATCCACGCATCGGCGTCTTGCCCGTCGATGGTCACACCGTCCACGGGCGCACGCCCGCCCCAATGCGCTGACTGCTCCCACAGGGCCACGCGCGCGCCGGTCTCTGCCGCCGACAGCGCGGCCTGAAGGCCCGCGATGCCGCCACCAATCACCAACACATCGCAAAACGCGTAAATCTGCTCATAGCGGTCGGGGTCGCGCGCATCATGCGCGGGGGCTTTGCCCAAGCCCGCCGATTTGCGGATGATGGGTTCATAGACATGCTTCCAGAACGCGCGCGGGCGCAGGAAGGTCTTGTAATAGAACCCCGCCGTGAGGAATTGCGGCACGAGGCTGTTCACGGCCAGCAGGTCGAAATCGAGGCTAGGCCAGTGGTTCTGCGTCTCTGCACTCAGACCATCGAAGACCTCGGTCGTGGTCACGCGCTGGTTGGGTTCATACCGGTTGCCTTTGCCGAGGCCCACAAGCGCGTTGGGTTCCTCCGCGCCGCTGGCGACAATTCCGCGCGGGCGGTGGTATTTGAACGACCGGCCCAGCAGCGTCTGGCCATTGGCCAGCAGGCTAGCAGCCAGCGTGTCGCCCGCATGGCCCTTCATATGCTTGCCGTTGAAGGTGAATTTCACATCGCGGGTGCGGTCAATCAGGCGACCGCCGGTGGCAAGACGATGGCTCATGCGATCGCTCCACGGTTTAGGATTGAGACCAATGCCATTTTGCACGGCAAAATGGCGCGCGACCGACCCGCCCCCCCGGGGCGGGCGCGCATGCGCCCTGCCTGCGGGCCGGTCGCGCGGGTGAGTGCGAATGAAGGGATCACGCAAACCCCTCCCATTCCGGGCGTTTGGCTTTGATGGCCGCGATAATATCGGCAGGCGGTTCGAGCGTTTGCGCGGGGTAGGTGCCGAACACTTCCAGCGTCATGGTGCAGCGCGCGGCCAGAAACCATTTGCCGCAGCCATAGGCATGCCGCCAGCGTTCAAAATGCACGCCGCGCGGGTTCTTGCGGTTGAACATGTAGCTGTCGAACTCGGCATCGGATGAACCGGGGCCAGAGCGTTTCAGATGCGCTTCGCCGCCGGGGGCGAATTCGGTTTCCTCGGCGGTAACGCCGCAGCAGGGGCATGTCAGCAGTAGCATGGCGCGCCTTTCATGTGGCGCGCTTGGGTGCGCGCCTTAGTCGACGGGGATGGAATAGGATTGCGGGGCGCTGGACACATGGCTGTCCGACAACCCGCCGATGCGCGGCGCAAGCACAAGGCCCGCGACCAGAAGCGGGATGAGAATACCAAAGGCAAGCCCACCCACGCGCTGCGGGTTGCGCAGGATGGCATCGGCAAATCGGGTGATGAAGGTAAAACGCATATCCGTGTCCTCTGTTCCGTCGGGAACATAGATAAGGGCGGATGCGCCGGTGTCACCCCCAAGCCGGTGGAATTGCGCGGGAAACTGCCAGTCGGTCTATGGGACCCTAGATTGACCCACCAGCTATCCACAGAACTATACAATTTGCGACAAGAGCCCGAATCCAGTATCTTTGGCTCAAATGGTGAACATCTTTTGCTGGAGGCAGTCATTTGGCCGATAACTTTCGAACTTTCCACCTTCCCAAGCTCCGCAAGTTGCTGAGGGCGCGTGTATTGATCATTGCGCAATTCGAAAGAAAACAGCTTGAATTTGACGCGCAAAAAGCGATTTGGCGTGTCCTCAAAGCGATTGCCCCCGGAGAGAATATTTGTGTTCAAGCAGGTCTTGCTGTGGCTTTCGTGAAAGAAGAGTTGCGCTTGATCTCTGCTAAACTTGCAGCCCTCAATATGCGAATCGGTGAACTCGAAAACGAACTCTTTGGCCAAGCTGAACAATTTGATGAGTGGCGTGCGCGACATTAGTGCGCCACCCCCGCAGCCACGCTTTCATCAATGAAGCGCCCCTCGCGGAAGCGGAACATGCTGAACGCCTCTGCCAGCGGGCCCGGTTCGCCCTTGGCGACCAGTTCGGCCATGGCATAGCCCGACCCCGGCGTGGCCTTGAACCCGCCCGTGCCCCAGCCGCAATTGATAAAGCAATTGCCCAAGGGCGTTTTCGAGATGATGGGCGAGCGGTCGCCGGTCATGTCGACAATCCCGCCCCATTGGCGCAGCATTTTCAGGCGCGACACCATCGGAAAGGTCTCTACCAGTGCGCGCACGGTTTCTTCTATATGGTGCCACGACCCGCGCTGGGTGTAGTTGTTGAACCCGTCTGCGCCGCCGCCGATGACCATCTCGCCCTTGTCGGATTGCGACATGTAGCCATGCACGGTGTTGGCCATCACGACCACATCCATGCAGGGTTTGATGGGTTCGGACACCAAGGCTTGCAACGCGACCGATTCGACCGGCAGACGGAAGCCTGCCATATCGGCCAGCGCGCCCGAATGGCCCGCGACGACGATGCCCAACTTCTTGCAGCCGATATGGCCCTTGCTGGTGTTGACGCCGGTGACCATGCCGTTTTCGGACGTCACGCCTGTGACCGCGCATTGCTCGATCACATGCATGCCCATGGCGGAACAGGCGCGCGCATAGCCCCATGCCACGGCATCATGCCGCGCGGTGCCCGCGCGCGACTGCCACAAAGCGCCCAGAACCGGGTAGCGCGGGCCGTCTAGATTGATGATCGGGACCAGCTTTTTCACTTCTGCGGGCGAAATGAAACGCGTTTCCACCCCTTGCAGGGCATTTGCGCGTTCGGTGCGCAGGTAGCCGCGTTTTTCGTGTTCGGTCTGCGCCAGCATCATCACGCCGCGGGGGCTGAACATGACGTTGTAGTTCAGATCTTGCGACATGGTTTCAAACAGGCTGCGCGATTTTTCATAAATCGCCGCTGACGGGTCTTGCAGGTAGTTCGACCGGATGATCGTGGTGTTGCGGCCCGTATTGCCGCCGCCCAGCCAGCCTTTCTCGATGATCGCCACGTTCTTTATGCCGTAGCGATGGCCAAGGTAGTAGGCGGTCGCCAACCCGTGCCCGCCTGCACCCACGATGATGACATCATAGGATTTGCGCGGTTCCGGGCTGGCCCAAGCGCGGCCCCACCCTGTGTGCTGGCGGAATGCCTCTCTGGCGATGGCAAAGGCGGAATAGTGTTTCATGGGCGGGCACTCCGAGCTCTTGCTGTCTTCTGGACCAGCGGCGCGGCGCGCGGTTATCCAGAAACGTCATGTTCAGGGCGAAAACCGAAATCGCCCCTTTGGCGCGGCGCATGGTCGCAATCGGGGGGCTGCTGACGCGGCTGTGACCCGTTTTCGCTTTTGCGCGGCCTTTTGTAAGGTTACAGAAGCCTAGAAGAAACGTGAAGGGCGACCGCATGACAATTGGCCAGATCGCAGGTTTCGGGGTAATGGTCCTGATGGTTGGTATCGTGCTGTGGCGCGCGGTGCTGCGCGCGGGCAATCAGAGCGATACCGCGAACGGGTATGAGCGCGCGATGCGGGTTTACCGCGACCAGTTGGCGGAAATTGATCGCGATCTGGCGCGCGGGATCATTGTGGCGGATGAAGCTGAGCGCACCAAGCTGGAAGTGCAGCGCCGTGTTCTGGAACTGGACCGCACGGCCCGTGGCGACTTGGGCAGCAGTGAAGCCGGTCCGCGCATGGTTGCGTTGGGCGCGGTGGTGCTGGCCCTGATCGGGGGCGCTCTGCTGTATTTCAGCGTTGGGTTGCCAACATATCGCGACATGCCGTTGATGGAACGCCACGCGCAAGCGGAAGACGCGCGCGAGAACCGTCCCGGACAAGCAGAGCTGGAAGCCAGCTATGCCGAAGCCTTCCCCGGCCCGTTCGATTTTGAGGGCCGCGACCAGTTGGAACCTATGGTGCAACAGTTGCGCGAGGCGCTTGTCACCCGGCCAGAGGATGTGAACGGCTTTCGGTTGCTTGCGCAGAACGAGGTGCGGCTGGGCAATTTCCGCGCTGCTATCGAAGCACAGATACGCGTGGTGGACTTGTCGGGTGAGCGCGTGCCAGTGGACGAACTGGCCTATTTGCTGGACCTGATGGCACTTGCGACGGGGGGAATCGTTTCGCCCGAGCAGGAAGCCGTGATCGAGCGTATTCTGCGGAGCGATCCGGAAAACCCGATTGCGCTTTACTATTCCGGGCGGCTTTATGCCCAGATCGGGCGCCCCGATTTGACCTTCCGCCTGTGGCGGAGCCTGCATGATGTCAGCCCGCCCGATGCGCCTTGGCTGGAAGAAATTCGCGAGGCACTTCCAGAACTTGCGCAGATTTCGGGCGCGCCCCGCTATCAGTTGCCACCGCCCCCCAGTCCGCGCGGGCCGTCTGCCGAAGACATAGAGGCCGCGCAGGATATGACCCCGGAAGAGCGTGAAGAGATGATCGCGGGCATGGTTGATGGCATGTTGGCACGTCTGGCAAATGAGGGCGGCAACGCGCAAGACTGGGCGCAGCTTCTGCGCGCCATGGGGGTGCTGGAGCGGCGCGAACAAGCCCTAGCCATTCTGGGTGAGGCGCGCACGATCTTTGCCGCCGATGCGGCGGCGCTGGCGCTGATAAACGATGCCGCCCGCGATGCCGGGCTGACAGGCGAGTGAGCACGCTTCACGACGACATCGCCGAATTCGTCGCCGCGCTGCCGCCCATGCGGGCGGTAGTGGGGTTGGATTTGGGCGACAAGACCATTGGGGTGGCGGTATCGGACCGGATGCTGTCCATCGCCTCGCCGCTGCAAACCATCCGGCGCAAGAAATTCGGGCTGGATGCCGCGGCATTGCTCGACATTCTTGAGGCGCGCGAGATTGGCGGGATCATCCTTGGCTTGCCGCGCAACATGGACGGCTCCGAGGGACCGCGCTGCCAATCCACGCGTGCCTTTGCGCGCAACTTGTCGCGGCTGACCGATCGTCCAATCGGGTTTTGGGATGAGCGCCTGTCCACCGTTGCCGCCGAGCGCGCGCTGCTAGAGGCCGATACGTCCCGGCGCCGCAGGGCAGAGGTGATCGACCATGTTGCCGCGGGCGTCATTCTGCAAGGCGCTTTGGACCGTCTTGCGGTGCTGCGGCGCGGGTAAGGGCTTTCTTTTTCACGGTCGCGGTCTTACGTCGATCTAACCACAGTTTCAGGGCCGCCCCATGACCGACCACATCTGGAAACGCAACGAAGTGCAAAGCCCTTGCGTGAAAATTTGCATCATCCATCCTGAGGCGCGGCTTTGCACCGGGTGCCTGCGCTCTTTGGATGAAATTGCCGGATGGTCGCGGATGGCTCCCGCCCAGCGCCGTGCGATCATGGACGAATTGCCAAGCCGCGCACCAGAGTTGACAAAACGGCGCGGCGGTCGCGCGCGCGTACGGTATCTGGATTGAAAAACGGCGCGAGGGGCAGTCCCTCGCGCCGTTGGTTTTACGCGGCGCGAAGCTGTGCGTCGCGTTTTGATTTGGCTTTGCTGGTCTGCTTGCTTTCACCCCCTGTCACCAAGGCGTCATGCAGCGCCTTGATAGCGGTGTCCATCTGGTCGCGTGGCAACAGGAATTGCACTTCGATCCGGCGCAAGCCTTGCTGGGCGGCCAAGGGGCGCAGCCCGGCAGTTTCCAGCGCCTGCAATCCGCGTGACAGGACCAACACTTCTGACAGGTCCGAGCCAATAACGGCAACCATGGCCAGCGCGCGGGTGCTTATTTCTGCATTGGGGTAGGTTTTCTGCACCTCTTGCTCGGCGCGCCGCAGGGCTTTCAAAGACCCGTTGATGTAATGCGTGATCGTGTTCGCGTTCGACTGTTTCGACACGATCCACAGGTTATGCCGCGTCAGGGCCGACAGGATGGTCGCGTCATAGCCCTTGACGCCAACCATGTCCGGCTCGTGCACCTCGAACGCTTGCACAGGCAGGCCCGTGACCATCTCGACCCGGTTCGCTTCGCCGCCTTCCGGCCCGATCAGCGTGCCCGGATCGTCGGGCTCGAACGCGTGTTTCACGCGCAAGGGCACATCGGCACGGCGCAGCACGCGCGCGGCATTGGGGTGGATTGCTTCCATGCCTAGGTTCGACAATTGGTCGGCCACGTCATAGCTGGTGCGGCCAATCTTGCGCACGGCATCGACACCCACGATTTTCGGGTCGGCTGAAGACAGGTGGAATTCTTTGTGGATGATCGCCTCTGCCGCCGCTGTTTGCGCCGCCAGATGGGCGAAGACCACTTCGGAATAGCCCCGGTCATATTCGCGCATCAGCCCTTCAGAGCATTGCGCGTAGCCGGTCACGATGGGCAATTCGGCAGACAGGTCTATCCCCGCCATTGCCTGCGTCAACCGCTCAGCCAGCGAGGGGTTGCCCTCATCGCGCCAGCCCGACAGGTCCACGAAACGGGCGTTCACGCCGTTGCGTTGCAGCAAAAGCGTGGTGACAAAGGCCGAATGCGCCTCACCCATGCCCGACAGCAGTTCGCGCAGCGTCATCATTTGCTGGTCGATGCGGAAATGACCGTAGCTGCCAAGGCGCTGCAAATCCAGCATACAGGCGCGGGCGCCTTCCATGCGGTCACGCACGAAGGCATCGGCGCGCTCACGGTCGCCATCATGGGTCAGAATATCCGCGTGGGTTGCGCACATGCTGTCAGCGGTGTCGCGCAACGCATCCACCCAACCCGCGCCGCTATCATCAACGGCAAAGCGGGCGTAAATGCCGGGAGAGCCGGTTTTCTTGTGTTCCAGCAGCTTGTTGGTAATGCCACCAAAGGCCGACACCACGAAGACGCGATTATAGATTGCGTCCGCGTCATGCAGGAAAAGGGCGTCCACCAATTCTGGCGCGCGGCTCATGCAGGTGCCGCCGATTTTCTCGACTGTATGGGTCATGGATATGTTGGCGGGTGGCTTTTCACCCCCACCACCTGTTTTACGAATTTTCCAGCGCGTAGGAACCGTCTTCGCGGTGCACTTCGTTGCCGGTGATCGGCGGGTTGAAGCAGCAGGCAAAGACCATTTCCGTGCGGCAGCGCAGCGTGTGTTTGTTATGCTGATCGAGCGCATACATTACGCCGGGGCGCAGTTCATGCACTTCGCCGGTGGCAAGGTCTTCGATGCTGCCTTCGCCAGAGATGCAATAGACGCTCTCGAAATGGTTTTTGTAGTGGAACGTATGTTCCGACCCCGCCTCGATGGTGGTGATGTGGAACGAGAATCCCATTCCGTCATTCGCCAGCAGCAGGCGGACGGATTCCCAGCGCTCTGCGCCAACACGGCGCTCGGTGGTTTTTTCCTTGTGAAAGTCACGAATGATCATGTGTGTTACTCCGCTGCGATTTTTGTTGCCGGACGATGAACCTGCACTGCGGCTTCCAGCACGTCCAGACCTTTGGCGAATTGGTCTTGCTGGATGGTCAGTGGGGCCAGAACCTTGACCACCTCATCATGCGCGCCAGAGGTCTCGATAATTAGACCGTGCTGGAAACAGGTGGCGCAGATCGCCGCCGCCATCTCGCCACAGCCAACGTCAATGCCTTGCATCATGCCGCGCCCCTTCAGGCTGGCACCGGGGATCGCATTTGCGATCTTGCTCAGGCGCTCGGTCAGAAAAGCGGCCTTGGCCTCCGTTTGCTTCTGGAACGCATCGTCGCTCCAGAACTTTTCCAGCGCCACGCGGGCGGTGACAAAGGCATGGTTGTTGCCACGGAAGGTGCCGTTATGTTCGGCCGGTTTCCAGATGTCCAGATCGGGGCGGATCAGCAGGGCTGCGAAGGGCAGGCCCATGCCCGACAGCGATTTCGCCAGCGGGATAAGGTCTGGCTGGATGCCCATGCCCTCAAAGCTGAAGAACGGGCCGGTGCGGCCAATCCCTGCCTGGATGTCATCCATAATAACCAGCGCGCCATGTTCGCGGGCAAGCTCTTGCAGCCCTTTCAGAAACTCGGCAGAGGCCGCGTTCAGGCCACCTTCGCCCTGCACGGGTTCGATCAGAAAGGCAGCGGGCGCGTCTATCCCGCTGGACGGGTTGGCCAGCATCTCGCGGATAAGTGCCAGACTGTCGACGCCTTCCATCGCGCCTTCATAAGGCATACGCACCACGCCCGACAGCGCCATGCCCGCGCCGCCACGCTTGCCGGCATTGCCGGTCGCGGCCAGCGCGCCCATGGTCATGCCATGGAACCCGTTGGTAAAGGCGACGATGGTTTCGCGCCCGGTGGTTTTGCGCGCCAGCTTCATCGCCGCTTCGACTGCGTTGGTGCCAGTCGGGCCGGTGAACATGAATTTGTAATCCATGCCACGCGGTTCCAACACAATCCGCTCGAACGCGTTCAGGAAATCTGCCTTCGCGGTTGTGTGCATGTCCAGACCATGCGCCACGCCATCGGCCATGATATGCTCCATCAACGCCGCTTTCATGTCGGTGTCGTTATGGCCATAGTTCAGCGACGAACATCCGGCCAGAAAGTCAGTATACTCGCGGCCATCGGCATCGGTCAGGGTGGCGTTTTGCGCCTTGGTAAAGCTGACGGGAAACGACCGGCAATAGCTGCGTGCTTCAGATTCGCGGCGGGTGTAGATATCATTCATGGCTGCATCAGTCATGCTGTGTCCTTTCAGAAATGTTGGTTCAGAGGCTAGGGGCGGGGGCGCAATGCGCGCCCCTCAGGCGACTAGCCGCAGCCGCTTGCGCGGCAGGTCAATAGAGACCAGATGTTCGGTCGCGTGCTCGCCGTTCAGATGGGCGTCGCGCTCGTAATGAGGGGCGTCCGACAGCGAGGCGCCCCTGTCGCGGGCAAAGCTGCGGAACAAACCCCAACTTGCGTCATTGCTGCGGGTGATCGTGGTTTCCAGCTTGGTCACATTCGCACAGGCAGGGCGCTGCAACAGCGCGCGCAGCATCCGCTTGCCAAGGCCAAGGCCCCGCGCATCGGCATGGACGGCAACTTGCCACACAAAGATCGTGTCAGGTGTTTCTGGGGGTATATGACCGGAAATCCAGCCCAACACCTCGCCGCCGCGTTCGGCCAAGATGCAGGTTTCTGCAAAGTGGTCGCACTGAACCAGGTTCATATACATTGAATTCTGATCCAGCGGCGCACATTCCGCCACCAACTGCCAGACGGATGCCCCGTCGGCTTTGGTCGGCTTGCGCAGATGCAGAAGATCCTGCGTGTCGGCTTGATCGAATGTCACGTCTTTCGCCATGGAAATGCTGACCCCTGTTATTTCGTTGTGCATAACATATGGTATTGGATTTAATTTATCAACCCGAAGTATGTCAGGGGGGTTTTGCGCACTAAAATATTGAAATATAGTCTTAAATAAGAAAGCCAGCACCAATGAGAATTTGCAAAGCAAAGTTTTTTCTCGACAGTGAAAAATTGTTAAGAAAACTAAATTTTAGGTGGTGACTTGTCATTCGCACCGGCTAAGGGCATTATCAGCAAGTGTTTTCTTGGAGGCTGTGGTGATTGAACGCTCATCCGATACCTTGATCGCGTTGCGGCGCATCTTGCACACATTGGAAGGCAATGAGCGTGCCATGGCGCGGGCGTCGGGCTTGACGCAAGCGCAACTTCTGGTGTTGCACACGCTACGCCGTAAGGGACAGGAGATGCCACGCGACATTGCACGCGCGCTGGGCGTGGGGCAGGCGACCATATCGGTTCAGATTGACCGGCTGGAAGCGCGCGGATTGGTCCGGCGCGAGCGGCGTCAGGCCGATCGTCGGGCGGTGTGGGTTATTCTGACCGATGCCGGGCGCAGCCTGCTGGAGCAAACGCCCGACCCGTTGCATGACCGTTTCACCAAGCGCTTCGAGCAACTGGCCCCGTGGGAGCAAGCGATGCTGCTTGCGGCGACTGAGCGGCTCTCAATGTTGTTCGATGCGGAAAATACAGTGCCGCTGCCCGCGGCGGAAACCGCTGCGGATGGAACTGCGCGGGCCTCCTGACGCGGCTTGATCGGCCGTGCAGGTTTGCTATTGCAGATATTGCATCGGATCGACGCTGTCCTGGCCGTTACGCACTTCGAAATGCAAGAAGCTTGGGTCGCCCGCAGCAACCTTGGCAATCGTCTGTCCACGCGACACGCGCGCGCCCCTCTCAACGTCCAGCGAGTCTATATTGGCGTAGACCGTCAGCAAGTTGTCGGCATGACTTAGCACAAGAATATTCACGCCAGTCGTCGTTTTGGTGACGGCGGCAACGGTGCCCGACTGCGCGGCGCGTACATTGGTGCCCGCGCTGGCGGCAATCCCGATCCCGTCGTTGCGCCCCGGCGCATAGGCGCGGATGATGCGCCCATCTACCGGCATGGCAAAACTGGTCGTTGCCGCAGCTTCGGTGCGTTCTTCCGCCAATTGCGGCGACGGTGGGCGCGCGTCTTGCGCCTCTTGCTCTGCGATCTCGGCGGGTGCTGCCGGTTCCGGCATAGGGGTAGAGGCAGAGGGTGGCGGCGGCGTTGGACTACCGCTGCCCGGTTGCGTCACTGGTTCGACAGCTGGCTCGCGATCCAGTTGCGCCGCGACCGGAATCATCAGCACCTGACCCTCGCGCACTTCCATTTCGGGGCTAAGCCCGTTCCAGTCAGCCAGCGCGCGCGGGCTGACGTTATACAGCCGGGCGATCTGGAATGCCGTTTCGCCGCGTTCGACCCGGTGGCGTGTTGGCTGTGGGCCGTCTGTTGGGGTGGCCGGAGCGGGGGCTTCGGCGCCGCCGTCTGCACGGTCAATCGCTGTTTCGGCCAGCGTGGTCACGGCAATCCCGCTGGTCTCATCAAGCTTACGAGGTAGGGCCAGAATCTCACCTGCGCGCAGGTTGGTGTCTGGGGTCAGCGCGTTGTAACGCGCCAAGTCCCCCGGGTTCTCGCCCAGGCGCTGCGCGACCGTCTGCACCGTGTCGCCGCCGCGTGCAACGACGACTTGGTAATCTGGATAGGTAATAATTCCGCGCGCATCGGCCCTTGGACGATCAGCACTTACCTGCCGTGCAGCATCGGCGGTCGAAAACCCGTTGGCGGCGCTGCGCATGTCCATGTCGAAATCGGAACAGGCGGCCAGCCCCAAAAGGGCGGTTGCTGTCAGTATCAAGACCGGGCGTGTCTGTTGCATGTCCCAAAACCTTCTGCTCTGACGCGTTGGCCGTTCCGGCTCTGATCGTGGCGGGGTCATCCCAGTCCCTCGACAAGAGGGACAAACCGCACGGCGCGCAATTCCTCATACTCGAATCCAGTGTCTTGTCTATGCACACGGATCAGGTTCTGAACTGTGTCCGACTGGCCAACCGGTACGACCATGATACCGCCAATCTTGAGTTGCGCCAAGAGAGGGCCGGGAGGGTCCTCTGCCGCTGCAGTCACGATAATGCGATCAAATGGCGCCTGGTCGGGCAATCCATGCGACCCGTCGCCCACGATGCAGGTGATATTCACCAATCCAAGTGCGTCGAACACGCCTTGCGCCTGCCGGGCCAAGGCCCGATGCCGTTCAACCGTGTAGACGCGCCGTGCCAATTGACTGAGGATCGCGGCTTGGTAGCCCGACCCGGTGCCCACTTCCAGCACCTTGTCGCGGGGGCCAATGTCCAGCGCCTCTGTCATCAACGCCACCACAGAGGGCTGGCTGATGGTCTGCCCGCAGGCAATCGGCAGGGGCGTGTCTTCATAGGCCCGTTCGCGGAACAGGCCGGTCAGAAACGCCGAGCGGTCGATTTTTTCCATCGCTGTCAAAATGCGCGCTTCGGTCACACCGCGCGAACGCAGGGTGTAGATGAACCGCATCCGCGCTTCCATCTGGTTGGGCGCGTCATTCATTCAAGCGCCTTTCGTACATCGTCCAGTGCATCTTCAGCAGTCAGGTCTGCGCGCATGGGTGTGACAGAGATATACCCGTCCAGATTGGCCGCGGCATCGGTTTCGGGCGCCGTGGGCATGTGTTGCGGGCCGCCCTTGATCCACAAAAACCGGCGGCCAGAGGGCGACATCTGCGGTTCAACCCCGAAGAACGTGTCCTTGCGGTAGCCTTGGCGAACCACCTTGGTGCCCTTGACCGCATCGCGCCCGATGGGCGGGAAATTCACGTTGTAGAATAGGCGATAATCATGCTCGTCCCAAGGTGCTTTGTCCAGTAGCGCGCGCACCACGGCCTCGCCATGGCCTATGGCGGCATCGAAGGGCGTTGGCAGGTTTTCGGTCTCTGGCCCCATGAATTGCGACAATGCAATCGCGGGCAGGCCCTGCAACGCGGCCTCCATCGCGCCGCCGACCGTGCCGGAATACAGCACGTTTTCAGCGGCGTTATTGCCCTGGTTCACGCCCGACAGCACCAGATCGGGGCGCGCGCCTTGCAACACGTCGTAAAATCCTGCCAGCACGCAATCGGCGGGACTACCTTCGGCGGCATAGCGGCGATGCTCCAGTTTGCTCAGCAACATCGGGTGCGTATAGCTGATGCAATGGCCCACGCCCGATTGCTCGAAAGCAGGGGCGACGACCCAGACCTCTCCGTCAGGCCCGGCGATGCGTCCCGCGATCTCTTCCAGAACTTTCAGGCCGGGTGCATTGATCCCATCGTCATTCGTCACCAGAATTCGCATCTTCGCCCCGTCTTTGCGCCTGTTTCTTGCTTAGTGCAGGCCGGGCAGGGCGACAAGGGGTGTAGGCCATTGACCAAGCCGCGCGCGCGGCATATGCGCAACCCCGATGCGGATGGCTGGATGACCGCGGGGGTGCAAACCTTCGAGGAAAGTCCGGGCTCCATGAAGCGACGGTGCCGGGTAACGCCCGGCCGGGGCAACCCGAGGGATAGCGCCACAGAGAACAAACCGCCATGCACGCATGGTAAGGGTGAAACGGTGGGGTAAGAGCCCACCGCGGGACGGGCAACCGGACCGGCACGGCAAGCCCCACCGGGAGCAATGCCGAATAGGGACTTCACGCGGGTCCGGTCCCTTTGGGATACCGCCGCAGGGCCGCTTCAGCCCGAGGTCCGGGTTGGCAGCTTGACCCCCGCGCGCAAGCACGGGGGCAGATGAATGGTCATCCAGGGGGCCTTGGCCCCCGGACAGAACCCGGCTTACAGGCCATCCGCATCTTCACGCGTTCTTAACTTGGTAGCTTTAGGATGGTCCGAAACATTACGTTCGGGCACTCATGCAAGAATTACCGTCTGGTTCACTGGGTTTGGGCGCGCAGCCGCTTGGTATGGCGCGATGGCGCATCACGCCTGCTCGTTTTGTGGCTCTCGCTTGGTCACTTGAATGGGCTTTGGCGCTTGCCGCTATCGTGGTTGCGGCCTTCGCATTCGGCCTTGCAGATATGGCGCTCACGAAGGCTGGTCCGGCTCTGGCGCTTGGGGTGTCTGGCCTGTCGCTGGGCTTTATGTCCGCACGTCCCGACCCGGCTGCGCCACTTGGCGGCTATGACAGCCCTGATGGCGCTCGGCTCTGGGCCATGCTGGCGGTGTTTGCGGCGGGCGGGTGGATGACCCTGCATGTGCCGGGCTTTGCCATCTGCGCCGCTGGCGCAAGCATGGCGGCGGTCTGGCGACTCGGCCTTTTGCCGTTGTCACGGGCTGGCGTGCTGCGCGGGCGGATCGGGTTGCGCGTGGTGATCGCGGGGGGCGGTGCCGAAGCGCAAGCAACACTCGAACATCTGGCCCGATTACACCGGCAGGGCGTGCGCGTGCTGGGGCTGTTCGATGACCGCGATGGCGCGCGCTCTCCCCCCTTACAACTGGGCGTGCCGCGGCTGGGCACAATGGCCGACCTACCGGATTTTATTGCGCGGCAGGCGGTCGATACTGTCATTGTCACCATGCCGCCCCGCGCCGAAGATCGTATCTTGCAAATCCTTGCCCCGCTTTGGGTGCTGCCGGTCGATATCCGGCTGGCCCCGCATGACAGCAAGCTGGGGCTGCGCCCACGCTCGTATCGCTGGCTGGGTGAATTGGCGCTGCTGGACCTGTTCGACCGCCCTCTGCGGGGGCGTGACGCGGTCTTCAAACGTGCCTTTGACCTTCTACTCGGCGTGTTTCTGACCTTGCTGGCGCTTCCCCTGATGGCGCTGCTGGCGCTGGCTGTCAGGTTGGACAGCCCCGGCCCGGTCCTGTTTCGCCAGCGCCGCGAAGGCTATGTCGGCGCGCCCTTCACAGCGCTCAAATTCCGTAGTCTGCACCATGCCCAGCGCGATGACCGCGCACTCGCCCCCGTAGCCCGTGCAGATACCCGCGTCACCCGTGTAGGTCGGTTCCTACGCCGCAGTTCCTTGGATGAATTGCCACAACTTTTCAATGTATTGATTGGCGATATGTCGCTTGTCGGGCCACGCCCGCACGCTGTCGGTGCGCGCAGCCACGATCTGGAATTCGCCGCCGTGGCCGCAGGCTATGCCGCCCGTCACAAGGTGAAGCCTGGCCTGACCGGCCTTGCACAGATCCGAGGTTTCCGGGGTGCGGTTCTTCGGCCAGAAGATATCCGCCGCCGCCTCGCCTGCGATCTGGACTATATCGACAGTTGGTCGCCTTGGCTTGACATACGCATCCTTTTTCTGACGCTGCCCGCAGTTCTGGGCGGTGAGAATGCGTATTGACTCGAGCTTCCAGCGACAAGAGCAGCCCAGGCCGGAACGGGCCAAAGCCTCAACGGATGATCACATCATCCGGGCGCCCCAGCCCCAGAACGTCGCGCGCGCGCTCGTCAAGCAGGTCCAGATCCAGAAAATCATCTGACAGGCGCGTCGTCTTGTTCTGAAGCTGCGACAGTTCCACCTGCAATCTGTCACGACGTTGCACCAATTCGGAACTCTCCGCCTGCACCTGAACACGGTTGAACAGGCCAAAGCTGCCCTGCACCGCCGCAAAGGTGAAATACAGCGCCAGAACAAGCGCCGTTCCGAAAAAGAAGAGCGCCCCGATGGCCGGGCGTGATTTGCGCATGGGGTTATCCTGCTCGTCCGTAAGACTGCGCCGGTTCTTATCCGACCCTTTTACAGCATTATGCCACAGGACGGCGCGCGCGGGAATCCCTCAAGACAGGAAAATTCCCGCGACCACCATCATCAACCCAAGTGTCGACACCGCCAGCGCGGCAAAATTCACCAGCACGGCTTTTTGCATCCGTGCCCGCATCGTGGCCTCGTCCAAGGTCGCGCGGCGCAGGCGGATGACATACAGAATGCACCAAACCAACCCGGCAACCCCGGCAAGCGAGACGACCGCGCCGGCCCAGACGATCATGTCCATAGCTCAGTCCTCCAAGGCTGCGACGCCGGGCAAGGTCTTGCCTTCCAGCCATTCCAGAAACGCACCTCCGGCGGTTGAAACATAACTGAAGCGGTCTGCCACACCTGCTTTGTTCAAGGCCGCCACCGTATCGCCACCACCCGCAACCGAGACAAGATGCCCGGCTTCGGTCAGCTCTGCGGCAGCGCGGGCGGCGGCGTTGGTCGCCATGTCGAAGGGCGCAATCTCGAATGCGCCCAGCGGTCCATTCCAGACCAAAGTCCGGCAGTCGCCCAAAAGCTTGGCAATCGCCGCGACCGTGTCAGGCCCGGCATCGAGGATCATGGCGTCGGCCGGGCATTCATGGACCGGCACGGTTTCGGATGCGGCACCGGCGGCGAATTCGCGCGCGACGACAATATCGCGGGGCAGGTGGATGGTGCAGCCCTGCGCCGTGGCACGGTCAAGAATGTCACGCGCGGTGTCAGTCATATCGCGCTCTGCCAGCGATTTGCCGATCTCGATGTCTTGCGCCACCAGAAACGTGTTGGCCATGCCGCCGCCGATAATCAGGTGGTCCACCTGTCCGATCAGGTTCGACAGCAGGTCCAGCTTGGTCGAGACCTTGGCCCCGCCGACAACCGCTGCCACCGGGCGTTCCGGCTTGCCCAACGCTTTTTCCAGTGCTGTCAACTCGGCTTCCATCAGGCGACCGGCGCAGTTCAGCATTAATTCCGCCACCCCCGTGGTCGAGGCATGCGCGCGGTGTGCAGCCGAGAAAGCGTCATTTACAAACACATCCCCCAGCGCCGCCATGCCGGCCGCCAGCATCTTGTCATTCTTTTCTTCGCCCGCGTGAAAGCGGGTATTCTCCAGCAGCAGCACATCGCCGGGTTCCATGGCCGCGACCGCTTTCTTGGCAGGTATGCCGATGCAATCCTCGGCAAAGCCTACGGGTTCCCCCAACGCTGCTTCCAGCGCCGGGCGCACCAGTGACAGCGACATTTCGGGCACGCGTTGGCCCTTTGGCCGGTCGAAATGCGCTAAAAGCACGGCTTTGCCGCCCGCTTGCGTGATGTGTCGGATCGTGGGCAGAATACGCTCGATCCGTGTTGTGTCTGTCACGCGGCTATCGGCCATCGGCACGTTGATATCAACGCGCACAAGTGCTGTGCGGCCTGCGAAATCTATGTCGTCAAGCGTTTTGAAAGCCATCTTTACCCCCGGCAAACCTTTCAGCCTATGTGGCGCGAAAGCAGGGGGCGGGTCAATGCCAGACGCCCGTTGAATTGGGAATGGAAGGTGTGCGGATCGTATTGTCTGCCCCCGTATCTTGCCCAGCCGGGTAATATAAATACCCTGACCATTTTGACCGTCACCTCCGCGCCGGAGCGTCGCAACAGGGCTTTCCATGCCTGCTCACGCGCATTAGGTTGCCCCCATATCTGCAATAGGAGCGCCCAGATGGCCGAAATCAAAGACCCCGAAAACACCATCCTGATGGAATTGAAGGACGGCACCGTTATCATCGAATTGCTGCCCGATGTGGCCCCTGGCCATTGCGCACGCATGAAGGAACTGGCCCGCGCCGGCAAATACGACAACGTGGTGTTTCACCGCGTGATCGACGGGTTCATGGCGCAGACCGGCGACGTGGCCAACGGCAATACCGAGGTAAACTACACCCCCGGCCGCTGCGGCACCGGCGGGTCGGACTTGCCGAACCTGAAGGCCGAATTTTCGGGCGTGCCGCATGACCGGGGCACGCTGGGCGCGGCGCGGTCGCAAAACCCAGACAGCGCGAACAGCCAGTTCTTCATCAATTTTGGCGACAATCACTTCCTGAACCGTCAATACACGGTCTATGGCCGCGTAATTTCGGGGATGGAACATGTCGATGCCATCACGCGTGGCGAACCGCCTGCAAGCCCCGACAAGATGCTGTCGGTCAAGGTGGCCGCCGATGCGTGACAAGCTGATCTTCGCGGGGCTGTTCGCGGCGGGTCTGGCGATTTTGGGAGCGTCATGGTGGAACCTGAACGCTGTCAGCGCGCAGACCGCCGAAGTGCCTGCCGACCATGACGGCCCGGTCATGGTGATAGAGGTGGCGGGCGAAGCCAGTGGCACCATGCGCATTGCCTTGCGCGACGATCTGGCACCCGCGCATGTGGAACGCATCGTGACGCTGGCAGAGCGCGGCGATTATGACGGCGTGGTGTTCCACCGTGTGATTGAAGGGTTCATGGCGCAGACGGGCGACGTGGAAAATGGTCGTGCTGACGGGAAACCCCGGTTTTGGGGGATGGGCGGGTCGGACCTGCCCGACCTGCAAGCCGAGTTCTCTGACCAGAATTTCGCACGCGGTGTGGTCGGCATGGCACGTTCACAAAACCCAGATTCTGCAAATAGCCAGTTCTTCATCATGTTTACGCCGGCGCCGCATCTGAACGGGCAATATACGGTCGTTGGCCAGTTGGTCGATGGGTATGAGGTTCTGGACGCCATCAAGCTTGGCACTGGCGGAAATGGCGCGATCGTGGGCGATCCCGACCGTATGGAACGCGTTACGATCGAACGCTAAGCGACTGCGATTGAATTAAAAAAGGCCGGGCGTTTTGCCCGGCCTTTTCCGTTTATCGGCGTAGGATCATTGCGCGGGCGCGCGTTCCTGCATCATTGCGTCAAGTTGCGCAGCAATTTCCGGGTCGGTGCTGGCGGCTTCGCCGATGGCGACATATTCCTCTAGGTTAATTCCTTCGGCATCCTCGATGGCTTGCACAATTGCAGCATTTGCCTCTTCGATAAGGGCTTGTTGGGCAGCTTCATCTTCAATCGTCTGAAGCTGTGCAACATAGGTGTTGCGTACTTCATCGACGGCCAAGGCGGCCACGACGAAAGAGTCCAGCTTTCCCTCTTCTTGCACAAGTGCCGCTCCGTCTGGCTGCGTTTGAGCCAACACTGCGGGTGCTGTCCCAAGGGCGAGTCCAGAGGCCAGTACTGCGGCGGTAAGAGTCGTTTTGAAGGTCATGTAATCTCCTGTCCTGCGCGGGTCAGTCCGCGACTGCGCATTAGGTAGGGGACACAAGAGGAGCATGCAAATACGGGTGGCAGAAAAATGCCGATCTAGCCCAACAGCTTTACGCCGCGGCTAAGGCCATCAAGCGTCATGGGCACCATGCGCCCCTCAAAAATCTGGCCGATCATCTGGGTCGATTGCGTATAGCGCCAATGCGCTTCCGGCGCAGGATTGATCCACAGGGTGTCAGGCCATTGCAAGCGCGCCCGCTCCAGCCAGACCTGCCCGGCCTCTTCGTTCCAATGCTCATTTGCGCCGCCGGGCAAGGCAATTTCATAGGGCGACATGGCCGCATCGCCCACGAAAATGCACTTCCAGTCGCTGCCATAGTTGCGCAGCAAATCCCATGTGGGCAGGCGTTCGGTCCAGCGCCGCGCATTGTCGCGCCAGACGAATTCGTACAGGCAGTTGTGGAAATAGAAATGCTCCATATGCTTGAATTCGGCCCGCGCGGCGCTGAACAGGTCTTCAACAGCCTGCACATGGTCGTCCATGGACCCGCCGATATCCAATAATAGCAATACCTTGACCGCGTTGCGCCGCTCTGGCCGGGTTTTCACATCCAGCCAGCCTTGTTCGGCAGTCGCACGGATGGTGCCGTCAAGGTCCAGTTCCTGTGCCGCCCCGTCACGCGCCCATTTGCGCAACCCTTTAAGCGCTACCTTGATATTACGTGTCCCAAGCTCGCGGTCACCATCCAGGTCGCGGAACTCGCGCTTGTCCCAGACCTTGACGGCCCGCCTGTGGCGCGAGCGGTCCTGCCCGATGCGGACGCCTTCGGGGTTATAGCCGTAGGCCCCAAAGGGCGATGTGCCCGCCGTGCCCACCCATTTGTTGCCGCCCTGATGGCGCTCTTTTTGTTCTTCCAGACGTTGTTTCAACGTCTCCATCAACGTGTCGAAGCTGCCAAGCGACTGGACCTCGGCCATTTCCTTGGGCGAGAGCGTCTTTTCCGCCAGCTTTTCCAGCCAGTCGCGGGGCAGGTCCATCGCCTGCACCATGTCGTCGAAGCTGATCGCCTCCAGCCCTTTGAAGCTTGCGGCAAAGGCGCGGTCGAACCGGTCCAGATGGCGTTCGTCCTTCACCATGGCGGCGCGGGCCAGATAGTAGAATCCGTCAATGTCGTAGGTTGCCAGCCCTGCCAGAACCGCTTCCAGAAAGCCCAGATATTCGCGCGGGCTGACCGGCACCTGATGGGCGCGCAGTGACTGAAAGAAGGGCAGGAACATGGGGTTAAAGCACCTTTTCAAGCCCAATCGTAATGAACAGCCCCAAAAGCGCCCCGGCGATTGCTCCGACACCTGCGTATTGTGCGATATCCATCCGGTTGCCGCCCAGTTTGCGGGCCTTGCGCCACCCCAAAATCGCCCCAAGAATCATTCCAGCGATCACGATCATGCATTTGTGCCTTTCAGGTTCATGGCGCACCCAGCAGCGCGATTTCGTCGCGCCGCGCGGTCGCGGCCTTGTCAGAGCCGAAGCCATACAACGCGAACGGGGTCGCGTCACGGCGCAATCGCGCGGCCTCGGTGGTGTTTCCCTGCGCAGCAAGTGCCTGCGCGCGCAGTAACATGAGTGAGGACAAAAGCGCCCCGTTCTCTGCTTGACGAGCCGCGCGCATGGCGCGCGCAGTCAGGCTTAGCACATCCGAATATTGCTTGGCCCCCAGCGCTTGTGCCGCAAGGTGCAGGTCGACATAGGCTTGTGCATTGGCCCCGTCGGGCAGTGCGCCATATAAGTTCGAGGCTTGGATCAACGCTTCCAACGCGTCTGCGCCGCGTGTGGGGGGGGCAAAACGGGCCACAAGAAACAGGCTGAAAGCCAGTCGCGCATCCTGCCAGCCTGCCTCGACGGCAAGGCCCAGTGCGCTGGCCGCTTGCTGGTAGCTGCGCGCGGGACGCGGCGAGGACAGCGCGTCTTCGATGGCTTGCACCCAGTCGCGCCCGGTCGCAGAAGGGGCGCTGGCTGCCCCGTCTTGCCCACGCGGATTCAGCCGGGCCAAAATGGCGGGCAGACGGCGCGCGACCTCTGTCTTGGTCATGCCCGACTGTAAGGCTGGATCATTCCAGACCCGCAGCACCAACATGTCATAGCCGGTTAGCACGGTCTGGAAATTGTCATCATTCCAGACAGTTCCGGCAATGCGATACAAGTCGTTCAAGGGCCCAAGCGCTTGGCCTATTTCTTCATGCAGGCAATCGCGCATTTCCTGCACCGTGGCATCGGAGGGCGCGACGACCAGAGCGCGGTCGCGCTCTACGATCTCGGCCCAGTTCAGGCCCGGTCCGCGCAGCGCCGCGCGAAACTCGGCCCAAGAGGTAATATTCGGCACCACGAAGCAACTGGCCTCGGGCACAGTGCGGCGCAATGTGGCGCGCGGCACAAATTCGACGGTAATGTTGGCCGGCTCTGCTTGCCTTTGGATGTCCAGCCCGGCTTCGCTGCGCAGCCGCGTCAACAGGCGGTCGGTTTCAGCTGCGGCCAAGGGCGGCAGGCGGCCCGTCAAGCGCAGCGTAATTGGGCCTTCGAAGCGGGACAGATGTGGAATCTCGCGCCCCGATTCCAGTTGAAAGCCAAGTTCAAGGATGTCTTGCACCATCTGGCCATTGGCCACCTGCGTCGGTTGTGGCTGGGGTGCCCCGAACAGGGTTTGCGAGCTCAGCGCACGGGTCTGAAGCGCCATGTCGGGCACAGGCCCGTCCACGGAAAGTGGCGCGCAGCCTGCAAGCAGCAGGGCAAAGGCCAGCGCATGCCTCATGTCGGACGGACGTATTTGATAAAGGGTGTCAACTGCCCGACGCGGTCATAAAGCTGGCGCGCGTCTGTATTGAAGTCTTGCGTCGTCCAGTAGACAGAGGGCCGCCCGCGCGCATCCGCCAGCGTGTAGACCGCTTCTATCAAGGCGCGACCGACACCCCTGCCGCGCGCGTCTGGCACGGTGAACAGGTCTTGCAGATAAGTTACCCCTTCGGGCCGCCAGCAATGCGCGTGGAACACTATATGCGCAAGGCCGAGCAAACGGCCTCCGTCATCGGCCACCAGCCCGCACATGTCCTTTTCCAACAGCAGCGCAGCAAAGGTTGCGTCATAGGTTTCCGGCGGCAGGGTGGTTTCGTAAAACTCCAGATAACCGCGCCAGAGCGCATCCCATTGAGAACGATCAGCTTGTGCCAGCGGGCGAATATCCATCCTTAGCGTCCTTGCCGACGTGCCATGAAGGCCAGCCGTTCGAAGAGATGCACATCCTGTTCATTTTTCAACAAGGCACCATGCAGCTTGGGCAAGGCGCTGGCACCATCGCGGCGCAAATCTTCCGGCGACAAATCCTCTGCCAGAAGTAGTTTCAGCCAGTCCAGCACTTCCGAGGTCGAGGGTTTCTTCTTCAGCCCGGGCGTATCGCGGACATCGAAGAATTGTGTCAGCGCGGTTTCCAGCAATCGCGGTTTTATGTCTGGAAAATGCACGGCGATGATGGATTTCAACGTCTCCATGTCGGGAAATTGAATGTAATGAAAAAAGCAGCGGCGCAGAAACGCATCGGGCAGGTCTTTTTCATTGTTCGAGGTGATGATGACGATGGGCCGGTGCCGGGCGCGGATGGTCTCGCCTGTTTCGTAGACAAAGAACTGCATCTGGTCCAATTCCTGAAGCAGATCGTTCGGAAACTCGATATCGGCCTTGTCGATCTCGTCAATCAGCAGGACGACGCGTTGGTCGGCCTCGAACGCTTGCCACAGCTTGCCTTTGCGAATGTAGTTCGACACATCCTCGACCCGCGCATCGCCCAACTGGCTGTCCCGTAGCCGCGACACCGCGTCGTATTCATAAAGGCCCTGCTGCGCGCGGGTGGTGGATTTGATGCCCCATTCGATAATCGGCACATCAAGGCTGCCGGCTATTTGGCGGGCCAGTTCGGTTTTGCCGGTGCCCGGTTCCCCCTTGACCAGAAGCGGGCGTTGCAAGGTGATCGCGGCATTGACGGCCATGGTCAGATCATTGCCCGCAACATAATCATTCGTAGAGGAAAATCGCATTTGTTGCCCGCCTGCCTGTTTCATGAGCGCAACCTAGCCCGCGGTCATTTCAGCGGCAAGGTCGCAAGATGGGCAAGGCAGGAAAGCGCGTGACAATACCTGCCGCTTGGGGTATCCGGCCCGCGGGGGCGCGGAATATGGGTGATGTCATGCACGAAGACCTCAATACCTATGGTTCCGCAGAGCACGGGGAACAGGTTATGAAAACTGAAGTATTTTTGCCAGAAGACTATCGTCCTGCCGAAGACGAACCGTTCATGAACGAACGCCAAGTTGAGTATTTCCGCCGCAAGCTTCTGGCTTGGAAAGACGACATTATGAAGGGCAGCGCCGAAACTTTGGCGGAACTGGCCCAAAGCAGCCGGGCGATTCCCGACATTGCCGACCGCGCATCCGAAGAAACCGACCGCGCGCTGGAATTGCGCACGCGTGACCGCCAGCGCAAGCTGGTCTCTAAGATTGACGCGGCCTTGCGCCGGATCGATTCTGGCGACTTTGGCTATTGCGAGATGACAGGGGAGCGGATTTCGCTGAAGCGCTTGGATGCGCGCCCGATTGCGACCATGACCTTGCAGGCGCAGGAAGCGCATGAGCGTAAAGAACGCGTGCATCGCGACGATTGAGCATTTTGCCACGTTGCATGGCCGGGGCGCTATGCGCATTTAAAGGCATCGGGGCGCGAAAGCGCAGCCGGTGCCTTTGTCGTTGAGAGGGGTTGCATGACGCTTGCGGGCAAATCTGTTGTGATTGTTGGGGGCGGCATTGGCGGGCTGGCTGCGGCAGTGGCGCTGCGAAACCATGGCGCAATCGTCACGTTGCTGGAACAAGCCGGGGCCTTTCGCGAGGTTGGCGCAGGCATCCAGATCAGCCCCAACGGTTCGCGCGTCTGGCAGGCGTTGGGTCTTTCCCCGGTTGGTTTGCGAGCGCAAGCCGTGACATTACGCAACGCTTCCGGTGCGCAGGTCTTGCAGATGGGCTTGCCCCAAAGCGGACCGGGATTTCATCTTGTGCATCGCGCCGATTGCGTGGCTGCTCTTGCAGAGCAGTTGCAAGGTGTTGCGATCCGCTTCAACGCGCAAGCCGTTGCGGTCGATGCAACTGCTGGCCGTGTCACCCTGTCGGGGGGCGAAACGCTGGGCGCCGATCTGGTGGTCGGTGCAGATGGTTTGCATTCAGTGCTGCGCCCGGTGTTGAACGATGCGCAGCCGCCTTTTTTCACCGGGCAGGTGGCATGGCGCGCGCTGATTCCCGGCAACCCACAGGACCGTGTAGAGACGCAGGTCTTCATGGGGCCGGGCCGGCATCTTGTCAGCTACCCGCTGAGGGGTGGCACATTGCGAAATATTGTCGCAGTCGAGGAGCGCAAGGCATGGGCCGATGAAGGCTGGAACCACCCCGACAGCCCTGACAATCTGCGGCGGGCTTTCGCGGCTTTCGGCGGGCCGGTGCCGGGCTGGTTGGAGCAGGTGAACCAAGTTTATCTATGGGGTTTGTTCCGCCACAAGGTTGCAACCCGGTGGCATGCGGGGCGCGCTGTGCTCTTGGGTGATGCCGCGCATCCCACGCTGCCTTTCATGGCACAAGGCGCGAATATGGCCTTGGAAGACGCCTTCACCTTGGCGCATGAATTGGACTGCGCGCCTGATGTGCCGACGGGCCTGGCCACCTATCAGGCGGCGCGTCGGGGCCGCGTGCTGCGCGTGGTCGAGGCTGCGAATCGTAATGCGCGGAATTACCATCTGCGCGCGCCGCTTGCGCCATTGGCACATCTTGCGCTGCGCCTGTCGCAACGCTTTGTGCCCGATGCGCCATTGCGGCAATTCGGATGGATTTACGATCATGACGTGACCAAGGGGGGCGCATGACCGCCGACGACATGATGCAACTGGTCTATCTAAGCATCTGGGGCGCGGTGCTTGTGGGATACTTGTTGGTCGCGCGTGCCACAAATCTCGGCACCACTCTGCGCCATGCGGTCTTGTGGGGATTGATCTTTGTCGGGGTCGCCGCCGCTTATGGGCTGTGGGAGAACTTGAATGATCGCAGTCCAAGCGTGTCCGGCGATGGGGAAATTGTGCTTCGTGCAGGCAATGACAGGCATTTCAGGCTGGAATTGCAGGTCAATGGCAGTCCGGTCACGTTCATCCTCGATACCGGTGCCTCTGATATCGTGCTGTCGCAGGAAGATGCTGCGCGCGCGGGGTTTGATCCGGAAAGTCTGCCCTATCTGGGGCAGGCGCGCACAGCGAACGGCATTGTCGGGCTGGCCCGCGTGGAGTTGAACGAGGTGGTTCTGGCCGAAGGTGGGCTAGAGTTTCGGGACACCAATGTTCCCGCCTTCGTGAATGAGGGTGCGCTGGATGTCTCGCTTCTGGGTATGGGCTACCTGTCGCGCTACGCGCGTATTTCCATAGAGGGCAACCGTCTGTTCCTGCAACGCTGAGCGGTGTTCGGGCTTGTCTGCAAGGGGTTGCGGCGCTAGGACTCTGACAACCCCACAGAGGATATGCGCCATGCCCGATGATCTGATGAATTCTTACATGACCGGCCCGGACGAGCAGGGCCGTTTCGGCATATATGGCGGGCGCTTTGTGTCGGAAACCCTGATGCCGCTGATCCTGTCGCTGGAAGCGGAATATGAGCATGCCAAGACAGACCAGACATTCTGGGCCGAGATGGACGATCTGTGGAAACATTATGTCGGGCGCCCGTCGCCCTTGTATTTCGCAGAGCGGTTGACAGACTATTGCGGTGGCGCGAAGATTTACCTGAAACGCGACGAGTTGAACCATACCGGGGCGCATAAGATCAACAATGTGCTGGGCCAGATTTTGCTGGCACGGCGTATGGGCAAAACCCGCATCATTGCGGAAACCGGGGCAGGGCAGCATGGCGTTGCAACCGCCACGGTGTGCGCCCGCTTTGGACTGAAATGCATCGTCTACATGGGCGCGCATGATGTCGAACGCCAAGCGCCCAACGTGTTCCGTATGCGCCTGCTGGGGGCAGAGGTGGTGCCGGTGCGCTCTGGTCGTGGCACGCTGAAAGACGCGATGAACGACGCTTTGCGCGATTGGGTCACGAATGTGCGCGACACGTTCTATTGCATCGGCACGGTGGCCGGACCGCACCCTTATCCGGCCATGGTGCGCGATTTCCAGTCGATCATCGGCCAGGAAACCCGCGAGCAGATGATGGAACGCGAAGGTCGCTTGCCCGATACGCTGGTTGCGGCCATTGGCGGCGGGTCGAATGCGATGGGTCTGTTTTACCCGTTCCTGGATGACAAGGAAGTGGACATTATCGGGGTCGAGGCCGGAGGGCGCGGCGTTGATGACAGGATGGAGCATTGTGCGTCCCTGACCGGCGGTCGTCCCGGCGTGTTGCATGGCAATCGCACCTATTTGCTGCAAGACGAGGATGGCCAGATCCTGGAGGGCCATTCAATCAGTGCCGGTCTGGACTATCCCGGCATTGGCCCGGAACATGCCTGGCTCAAGGATGTGGGGCGTGCGCAATATGTCAGTATTACCGATGAAGAGGCGCTCTCGGCCTTCCAGACGTGCTGCGCTCAGGAAGGGATCATCCCGGCGCTCGAACCAAGCCACGCGCTGGCCCATGTGTTGAAGATTGCACCGGAACTGCCACGCGACCACCTGCTGGTGATGAACATGTGCGGTCGTGGCGACAAGGACATTTTCACGGTTGCCAAGCATCTTGGGTTCGAGATGGGGGCATAAACTTTCGTTTATGGCCAAAATTTAAACCTCTGCCCGATAGAACGCTGCGGCGTCCCGGCATATTCCGGCAGGTGTTCGATTGTTTCGGACGCTCGTTGTTCACGGTGTTCACGGGCGCTTCTCTGCGCACAGAGCGTGGCGTTTCTTTGTGGTTCAAGAGTGTTGGTGATTGCTACGCTGTCAGCTGTGTTTGTTTCGCGCAGGGTAATTCAGGTGTCTGAGTGCCAGTTCCGGTAAAGAGTGATATGAGTAATGCCGCACCCCGACGCTTGTTCGGGGTGCGGTTTTTTCTTTGGCGCATGGCGCGCCGCTCGGTCGGAACCGTCGGATCATGACTATTGGACGACATCTGAAAATCGCGTGTTTTGCACTGTTGCTCACGGTGCAGGCGGCTTTCGGCACGGAACGCATCACCCTTGAAATGGTCAGTTCGGCGCTTGAGGCGCAGGGCTATACGGTTGAATCCGTCACGCGCACGCTGCTGGGCCGAATGCGCGTTACCGCTTCGCTGGGGTCTGTTTGGCGTGAAATCGTTCTCGATTCTTCAAGCGGGCAGATTTTGCGCGATTACGCTGTGGAATTTGCACCGACCGACATGCCAGACCCGGAACCGGGTGATATGCCGCGCGGCGGTGAGCTTCTTGAAACCCCGAATGAATTAACGTTACAGAATTGAAAACAAAATGCGATTTCACCCAGAACGCGATATCAGCGCGCTGTTTTGCAGTAGGAGGGGCGCGTGAAGCTTAACCTTCTAATCTTGCTGATGGTGCTGGTTCAGGCGGTGGGGGCGTTGTTCTTCATCGGCGACATTACAATGTCGGTGCTGGGCATCCCGCGTCAGCCCATCGACTGGCAAACCCGAGAGATGCTGGAAATCGGTGCGGCCGTTGCGCTACTGTTCGGGCTGGTGCTGTCCGGCGCGCTGCTTATACAATCGCAGCGCCGCCTTGGGCGCGCCGAAGCCCAGTTACAGCGCGCGTCCGCCGCGTTCATGGATCTACTGGAGCAGAATTTTACGACATGGGGTCTGACCCCGGCAGAGCGCGATGTGGCGTTTTTCGTGCTCAAGGGGTTCTCGACACAGGAAATCGCTGGTTTCCGCAAAACCTCCGAAGGCACGGTCAAAGCGCAAACAAATGCCATTTATCGCAAGGCCGGGGTCAATGGTCGCGGCCAGTTGATGAGCTTGTTCATCGATGATCTTATCGCAGATTCGCCACCCTGTTCGGAACGCGACAAAACCCCGGATTAGGGCATGTCGATCGCGTAACTCTCCAGAATTTCAAGCGTAACCACCTGCAAGGCGCGTTCATGGGTGGAGCGCAGCGCAATTTGCGGCGCGACCCCTTCACCATGGGCTTGCAGAAACCGCGTGGCACAGAGGCACCAGCGGTCGCCGGGCCTCAGTCCCGGAAAGGCGAATTCCGGGCGCGGCGTAGACAGGTCATTGCCAAGGTATTTCGAATGCGCGAGGAATTCGGCGGTCATGACGGCGCAGACCGTGTGGCTGCCATGGTCTTCTGCGCAGGTGTCGCAAGACCCGTCGCGGAAAAACCCCGTCAGAGGTGCGGTCGAGCATGGTGCCAGTGTGCCGCCCAACACGTTGACAGAGGGCAATTTGGTGATCGGCATCGCGAGATCCTTTGCAGCCACTCCCGACAGATAGTCAGTGCTGCGCGTCTGTCCATGCCTGTGGGTCGGGCGCTTGCCAATCTACCCAGGCACCGTGGAAATCGGCGCGGCCCAGTGCAATTTCGGTCCCTTGGGGCCAAAGCGTCAGCGTCAGCCGTGCGCCGGGGCCATCGTCATCAGCTTCCATTGCGACATGGGCCAGTGGTTCATTCGTTTGCAGGCGGGCGCGGGCCATCGCATCTACAATGTTGCGCTGCTGCTCATCCGTCAGATATTGCCAGAACAGGCTATGGTAGACCATGTGGCACGCCTGTGGTTGCGGGCGCGACAAGCGGTCGGACAGCCACGCTACTGCACAGCCCTCATGGACGGGCGGTCTGGCCTCTGCGGCAAGGTCGAGCGCCAGTGCCTGCCGTTCCAGCCGCGTGCTCTGATCGGCCCAGATATAGCTTTGCAGCCGGGCACGATCGGCAACCGGGTCCAAGGGGTGGCGGTCCACCCCGGCGCGGGCGCGAATGACCGGCGGTGCCAGCGGGGGCAGGCTGCCGTACCAGTCGGGCGCAAGCGTGATCGCGGCCTCTTGGGGGCCGTAGTGGTGGTCGCCGATCTGAAGCGCGTAGCTGTCCCAGATCAGGTTCAGCCCGGCGCATGTGCCCAGCTCGGACAAGACAAGCGGAAGCCCGAAGGCCGCACTCAGCCAATGACCGGCAGCTATGAAGACCGCGCTGCGCGCGACTTCGTTGGTCTGCGGTGCGTGGTTCAGAACCGGCAGTATATCTTCCGCATTCAGCCGCAACACTGCGTCGAGGCTGCGCCACAGTTGCGTATCGTCAATGTCGTCGCGGGTGTAGAACCGCGCCAGCATCGCGGCCTTTCGGGTCAGCACAAGATGGTGCAGCGCTCCGGCAAGCCGCAATGCGACGGCGTCATCCTCTACCCGCTCGGCAGGCCAACCCAGCAGGCGGTCTGCGACAGCATGACCGGGGCGCAGGTGGTCAGACACCAGCCGCAATACGCGTGCTGTGTAGGGCGAGCCGAGTTGAGCACAGGCCTCTGCCTGTGCCTTTGCGTGGATGCGGAAACTCATTTGAAGCGGTCCACCAGTTTTTGCAGCGGGTTTCGCGTGTCTTCTGTCGCGGACGAGGCCGCTGGCGTCGGCGCAGCCTTGGGCTTGGCGGGCTGCTTATCGGGCTGGGGCTTGGGCGGTGACATGCGCAAGCCAACCGCATTGGAAAACCGCGCGCCGTCACCCGATGCCAGCGCGGGCGCGCCATCGGCAATGCCGCGCATCAGATCATCCAGCCAGTCCCGGTCGGATTTGGCAAAATCTGACAGCACATATCCTGACACACGGTCCTTGTGGCCGGGATGTCCGATACCCAGCCGAACACGGGCATAATCCGGCCCCAGATGCTCGTGGATAGACCGCAAACCGTTATGGCCTGCATGCCCACCGCCTTGCTTAAGCCGCAGCTTGCCGGGGGCCAGGTCCAATTCATCATGGAACACCGTCAGATCAGAGACATCCAGCTTGTAGAAGCGCAACGCCTCCCCCACCGATTGGCCGGAAAGATTCATGAAAGTGTGTGGTTTCAGCAGAACAACCTTTTCCGGTCCAAGCCGCCCTTCGCTGACCTCGCCCTGGAACTTCGCGCGCCATGGTGCGAATCCATGCGCATCGGCAATCGCCTCTAGCGCCATGAAGCCGATATTGTGCCGGTTGCCCGCGTATTTCGCGCCCGGATTGCCAAGACCTGCAAAAAGTTTCATCACCGCCTACCTTGTTCGCTGGCGCAGCATAGTCCCCCATAGGAGCAGAGAAAAGCGCAAGCCGCGCTTGAGGCTTGCTGGAGCGTCTCTTACCTTGGGGAAAAGTGAAAGGATTAACGCATGTATCTGACGATCAACCGGTTCAAGGTGCGGCCGGGGCAGGAAAAAGCATTCGAGGACATTTGGCAAAACCGAGAAAGCAAGCTGCCCGAGATGGATGGGTTCGTGGAGTTCCACCTGTTCCGGGGAGCTTCGGACGAAGAGGCAACGATTTACCTGTCGCACACGTTGTGGCGGGACAAGGCAGCATTTGACGGTTGGGCAAGATCGCAAAATTTCCGTGGGTCGCACAAGGGCGTGCGCGATCATGGAGAGATCTATATGGGGCCGCCGGAACTGGAGTTCTATGATTCGGTCCAGTGCATAAGCGCCACGGATTGAACTGCAAAAAGGGCGCCCCAATCGGGACGCCCTTGTCATTTCCAAGCGCGGCTGAGGATCACTCCTCTGCGGCTTCGTTTTCTTCGTCGTCGTCAGCTGCTGCCAAGGCGCGCGGTGCGGCGATGTTGGCGATGACGAAATCGCGGTCGATGGTCGGCTTCGTGCCCGACGGCAGTGTGATCGCGGAAATCGTGATCGTATCGCCGACCTTGTAGTTGGTCAGGTCCACTTCCAGTTTTTCCGGAATCTCGCCGGCCAGCACGTTCAGTTCCACTTCCGGGCGCACGATGGTCAGCGTGCCGCCGCGCTTGAGGCCGACACATTTGTCGGCATTCAAGAAATCAACATGGATAAACAGGTTGATCCGGCTGGTGCGGCGCAGGCGCATCAGGTCGACATGGGTTGGCAGACCGTTGACCACGTCACGCTGAACGGCGCGGCAGATCACGCGGACGTCGTCTTGTCCTTCGACCTTCAAGTTGAAGAGCGTGGACATGAAACGTCCGGCCTTCAGCTTGGCGATCAGGTAGTGATAGTTGAAATTGATCGGCTGCGGGTCAACGCCGCCGCCATATACGATACCGGGTACGAAATGCTCACGACGAGCTTGGCGGGCGGCCCCCTTGCCTGTCCCCGCACGTACCTGGGCTGAAAGATCCGGGATCTCTTTTGCCATGGTGTGTGTTCCTTATGACATGTGAAACGGCCCGCCTCCAAGGGTGCGGGCCGCAAGTGCGCTGGCTATAGGGCAGATTCGGCGGGAAGGGAAGGGGGCTTTCCAGCCCCCTCTTGCGCCTTCGGCACAATTCACCCCCGGAGGATATTTTTACAAGGATGAAATCAGAGAGGCACGGTCGGGTCGTCAAAGCCCTGCGGGACATACAGCATATGTGGGCCGACATTGCGGATGTCGGTTTCGCCGCAGAGTGCCATGGTCACGTCCAGTTCCTTGTGGAGGACTTCCAGCGCGCGGGTGACACCCGCTTCGCCCATTGCACCCAGCCCGTAGGTAAAGGCGCGCCCGACATAGGTGCCCTTTGCGCCAAGCGCCATGGCCTTCAGCACGTCTTGCCCAGACCGGATGCCGCTGTCGAAATGCACTTCCATACGGTCGCCCACGGCGTCGAGGATCGCGGGCAGGGCGCGGATGGAACTGACGGCCCCATCCAACTGGCGACCGCCATGGTTGGACACGATGATCGCATCGGCACCAATGTCGGCGGCGCGGCGGGCGTCTTCGGCATCCATGATGCCTTTGACGATCAGCTTGCCGCCCCACCATTTTTTGAATTGCGCGATGCGGTCCCAGTCGAGCGACACATCGAACGCCTCGGCGGTCCATGTTGCCAGCGAAGATGGGTCGCTGACGCCCTTCGCGTGCCCCACGATATTGCCGAAAAAGCGCCGCTTGGTGCCCAGCATGCCCAAGCCCCATTGCACCTTTGTCATCATGTTGGCCACGGATTTGACCGTCAGCTTCGGCGGGGCCGACAGACCGTTTTTCAGATCCTTGTGGCGCTGGCCCAGCACTTGCAGGTCCACCGTGACAACGATGGCCGAACATCCCGCCGCGCGGGCGCGATCAAAAAGGCGGCGCATGAAATCATCGTCTTTCAGCGTGTAGACCTGAAACCAGAAGGGCTTGGTGGTGTGTTCGGCCACATCTTCGATAGAGCAGATCGACATGGTCGAGAGCGTGAAAGGCACGCCGAATTTCTCTGCAGCGCGGGCGGCCTTGATCTCTCCATCCGCCGATTGCATGCCGGTCAGCCCGACGGGGGCAAGCGCGACGGGCATGGAGACGTCTTCACCGATCATTTGCGTCTTGGTCGAACGGTTGTCCATATCCACTGCAACGCGCTGTTTCAGCCGGATATGGCGAAAATCCGAGGTGTTCTCGCGGAAGGTCTGTTCCGTCCAGCTGCCCGATTCCGCATAATCGTAGAACATGCGCGGGGTGCGGCGTTCATAGATCCGGCGCAGATCTTCGATATTCGTGATGACGGGCATGGCTTCCTCCGCGCATTGGTAAGAAATGTTTACCGATGGGGGGCAATGAAAGCAAGTATCCTGTCAGGAACTGAAAGTGCGCTTTAACCATCCCTTCTTGGGGGCGTCGTCTGGCTCTGCGCTTTCTGCTTCGGGCTTGGGCGGTTCGACCTGTTCCTGAAACCGGGTGAAGAAATCCTGCGCCATCTTGCGCGCGAACCCATCTACGATGCGGCTGCCAAGCTGCGCCAGTTTGCCGCCGACCTTCGCATCAACCACATAGCTGAGCTTGGTGGCGCCGCCTTCGACATCTTCCAACGCCACCCGCGCTTCGCCCTTGGCAAATCCCGCCGCGCCGCCTTTGCCTTCGCCGACAAGCGTGCAGCTTTCCCCTTCGACGACATCGGCCATGGTCACGGTCCCCTTGAAGGTGGCTTTGACCGGACCGACCTTCTGCACCACGACCGCTTCAAACCCATCCTCGGCAGAGCCGGTCAATTCCTGACAGCCGGGCACGCAGGCTTTCAGCACTTTCGGGTCGAACAATGCGGCCCAGACAGTTGCGCGTGGTGCAGCGATGATGCGGTCTTCGGTCAGTTCCATAGTCTGCGTCCCCCTTGAATTTGGGTATAGTTTAGGGCAGTGCAACCGTGTCGGCTATCAAGGCTTTCGTCGCATGGGCAAAGGTTGAAGGCCCGGCTCTGAATTGACCTTGAGCGGCAAATGTGATCACAGTTATCCATGTCCGATATCTTGACCCGATTGCCATCTGTCCAGCCCGACGCCCCAGTGCAGGCAGCGCATGACCGGGTGTATCGTGGTCTACGCCAGCAGATCATGCATGGCGAATTGCCACCGGGCCATGCGCTGACCCTGCGCGGAATCGGCAAATCCTTCGGGGTCAGCATGACGCCAGCCCGCGAAGCGGTGCGGCGGTTGTCCGCCGAGGGCGCGCTGACCATGTCGGGGTCGGGACGTGTGACCACCCCGGAACTGAGCAACGACCGGATCGAAGAACTGGCCCAGATCCGGGCGCTGCTGGAACCGGAATTGGGCAGCCGCGCGCTGCGCCGTGCGCATCTGGCGTTGATCGACCGGATGGATGCGATTAACGAGGCCAATGCCCGCGCCGTCAATCGCCAAGACCCGATCAGCTATATTCGGACCAATCTGGAATTTCACCGCACGCTTTACTTGCGCGCGCAAAGCCCGGCCATTCTGGGGCTGCTGGAAACCGTTTGGCTGCAACTTGGGCCGACCATGCGAGAGTTGTATACGCGGTTGCGCCGGACCACGCCGCCACCGCACCACCGGCATATTCTGGAAGCCCTGCGCGCGGGCGATGATGCGGCCCTGCGGTTGGCAATCCGCACGGATGTGACGCAAGGGCTGAAGCATTTGCAGGGTTAGAGTATGTCGTGCAAAAGTGGTTCGCAGTTTTGCGCAGACAGACAGGCGACTACAAGAGGTTAGTGTGGGTCGCGCGAATGCGAATGAACGTGTCGCGCTTTAGCGCCTATCGCGCGGGCGAAACACGCATCCATATGGGTTCTGTGGAAAACCACCGGGTCACTGGTATTATGGCCAAGGGCTTGGGCTTTTTCGAAGAACCCGCGCGCGGGCAGACCACCGCTGGCGCGACCGACAACAAGGGCCGCGCGCAAGGGCGCCTGTGCCGTGGTATCAATTTCCATCAATTCTTCCAGCGCAGTGGTCAGCCGGGCGATACAGCCCGGCCCCGTCAGCTTCAGATCTCTGGAAAGTTCGCCATAGGTCGTGACATGCCCCCGCGCGGCCAGTTCATCCAGCCGCGCCTCCAGCCCGTCGATCATGCCTCGGTGCCGTCCTCTGGTGGCTCCACCACCGCGTCCTCATCGCCGGTTTCGGCAATGCGCGCCACCGACACAACCTGTTCTCCGGCCCCGGTGTTGAACACTTTTACCCCACCCCCGGTGCGCCGCAGGAAGCGGATGCCTTCGACCGGCACGCGGATGGACTGGCCCTTGGACGTGGCCAGCATGACCTGATCGGTTGCATCGACCGGGAACAATGCCACCAGCGCGCCGCCGCGCATAGCCTTGTCGGTCGCGCCCACGCCTTGGCCGCCGCGCGTGGTGATGCGGTAATCGTGGCTAGAGGTCAGCTTGCCCAAACCATTCGCCGTGATCGTCAACAGCAGGTCTTCGGCGGCGGACATTTCGGCATAACGCTCGGTCGAAAGCTGGCCTGCCTCGACCGCCTCATCGGGTTCGTCCGTGTCATCTTCCGTCACGCCGGCGATCAGGCGGCGCTGGCGGATAAAGGCTTCGCGTTCTTCGGGCGTGGTCTCAAAGTGGCGGATCACAGCCATGGACACCACGCTGTCATCCTCGCCCAGCCGCACGCCGCGCACGCCCGTCGAATCGCGGCCCTTGAACACGCGCACATCTGTCGTCGGGAAGCGGATGGCCCGACCCGATGAGGTGACAAGCATCACATCGTCATTTTCATCACAGATACGCGCATTCACCATGGTCACACCCTCGGGCAGCTTCATGGCAATTTTGCCGTTGCGCATGACATTGGTGAAATCCGAGAGCGCATTGCGCCGCACATCGCCTGCCGAAGTGGCGAAGACGATTTGCAGGTTTTCCCATTCTTCTTCCGGGCGTTCAACGGGTAGAATGGCAGCAATGCTGACGCCGGTGGCAATCGGCAGGATGTTGACCATCGCCTTGCCGCGTGCGTTGCGGCCTGCCAGCGGCAGGCGCCATGTCTTCAGCTTGTAGACCATGCCATCGGTGGTGAAGAACAAAAGCTGAGTATGCGTGTTGGCCACGAACAAGGTCGTGACAACATCATCATCCTTGGTGGCCATGCCTGACAGACCCTTGCCGCCCCTGCGCTGCGCGCGGAAATCGGCCAAGGGGGTGCGCTTGATATAGCCGGCAGAGGTGATGGTTACGACCATATCCTCGCGCTCGATCAGGTCTTCATCGTCCATATCGCCGGCCCAGTCGACGATTTCGGTGCGGCGCGGCACGGCGAATTGATCGCGCACGTCGCTCAGTTCGGTCGAGATGATCTCCATCACCCGCGCGCGGGACCGCAGGATGTCGAGGTAATCCTTGATCTTGGCGGCCAAGCTTTCCAGCTCGTCCGTCACTTCCTTGACGCCCATCGCGGTCAGGCGTTGCAGACGCAGTTCCAGAATCGCGCGGGCCTGCGTTTCCGACAGGTTATAGGTGCCATCGTCGTTCATTGTATGGCTGGGGTCGTCGATAAGCCGGATATATTGCGCAATATCACCAGCGGGCCACCGCCGCGTCATCAGCTTTTCGCGGGCTTCCGCCGGGTCGGCAGAGCCGCGGATGGTTGCGACGACCTCATCCACATTCGACACGGCCACAGCCAGACCGCACAGCACATGCGACCGCTCGCGCGCCTTGTTCAGCTCATATGCGGTGCGGCGCGTGACGACTTCTTCGCGGAAGCTGATGAAGTTGGTCAGGAAGTCGCGCAACGTCAGCTGTTCAGGCCGCCCGCCATTCAGCGCCAGCATGTTGCAGCCAAAGCTGGTCTGCATGGGCGTGAAACGGAACAACTGGTTCAGCACCACATCGGGCGTGGCGTCGCGCTTCAACTCGATCACCACGCGCACGCCAACGCGATCGGATTCATCAGCAACGCCGGAAATGCCTTCAATCCGCTTGTCGCGCACGGCTTCGGCAATGCGTTCGACCATTGTGGATTTGTTCACCTGATAGGGAATTTCATCGACGATAATCGCAAAACGATCCTTGCGGATTTCCTCGATATGCGTTTTCGCGCGGATAATGACCGACCCGCGACCCTCCAGATAAGCTTTACGCGCACCGGACCGGCCTAGAATCAAGGCTCCGGTCGGGAAATCGGGGGCGGGGACATAGTCGATCAGGTCGGCGCTGCTCAGGTCCGGGTTTTCAATCAGCGCCAGGGTGGCATCGACCACCTCGCCCAGATTGTGGGGGGGAATGTTGGTGGCCATGCCGACGGCAATGCCGCCTGCGCCATTGACCAGCATGTTGGGAAAGCGCGCGGGCAAAACGGTGGGTTCGCGGTCGCGCCCGTCGTAATTGTCCTGAAAATCGACCGTGTCCTTGTCGATATCGGTCAGTAGGGCGGCGGCCGCCTTGTCCATCCGGACTTCGGTGTAGCGCATGGCGGCGGGGTTATCGCCATCCATGGACCCGAAATTGCCTTGCCCATCCAGCAATTTCAGCGACATGGAAAACGGCTGCGCCATCCGCACCAACGCGTCATAGATCGCGCTGTCACCATGCGGGTGATACTTGCCCATCACGTCACCGACTGCGCGGGCGGATTTGCGATAGGGCTTGTCATGCGTGTTGCCGCCCTCATGCATCGCATATAAAATACGCCGATGCACAGGTTTTAACCCGTCGCGCAGATCGGGGATCGCGCGGCTGACGATCACGCTCATCGCGTAATCGAGATAGGAGGTCCGCATCTCCTGCTCGATAGAGATGGTCGGCCCGCTTGGGCCTGCGGGCGGCATTTCGTCAATGTTCTCAGGGGTTTCGGGCGTGTCGCTCACTGGACCCTCATGTGCTGTTGGGGCAATCTATATCTGGTTGGGACTACCGTATCAGATGCACGATATGGGGTGCAATGGCTCGCGCCTTGGCATTTTGGCAGTCGCGATAGTGGGTGGCTAACAATATGTTTTCATTGAAAATTATATTTTGCTTGGCATTATTTTATGATCCAGCGTTGCAAGAGGTTGAAAATGACTGCATCCCCCACCGAATTGATGCTGAAAGGCTATGGGCTGACCACGGCAGAAATGATTTACCGCATGCCCGATCATACCCATGTGCTGAACACATTTCTGTGGCAGGAGTATGATCTGGCCCCGGACTATCCGCGCCTGTTCGAGTTTATCGAATTCTGGCACGATCAGATCGACGGGCCGTTGCATTCGGTGCGGTTTTCACACCGAAAGCGGATGTCTGCGGGCGAATGGCGGCATGTGGTGGGCGAGTTTGAGATCGGCGGACGCAGCGCCCGGGATATGCGGTTGCGGTTGAATCGTTTCCGCTCGGAGTGATCGCCAAAAGCGCTCGGTTTGAATTTTGCGTGTATGAAAAGCAAATGGCAGCAGCGCGGACTCAATGCGGCGCAGCCCATGGATTGTGGCGTCTAGCGTGTCGTGCAAAAGTGGTTTCCGGTTTTGCGCAAAAAGACATGCTCTAGAACGCTTCGTTGGACAACAACTCGCGTTGATGCATTATCCGCCTACGTCAACTGGCCAAAGCACAGTTGGACATAAGGGAGCCTGTCATTCATGATCACACGCGACACACCGGTTACTTATCCCGGTCCTTTACCGGCTCAGGCAGACGTTGTCGTGATCGGGGGCGGCGTGATCGGTGTGTGCGCCGCACTTTATGCAGCGCGTGCAGGACACCGTGTTGTGCTGCTGGAAAAAGGACGTGTTGCGGCAGAACAGTCCAGCCGCAACTGGGGGTGGATTCGTCAGCAAGGGCGCGATCCTGATGAACTGCCGATCATGGTTGAATCGAACAAGCTCTGGCATGACCTTTCTGCACAGACCAATGTCGATATCGGCTTGCGTCAGACTGGGACGACGTATCTTGCCACGACCGAAGCCCATATGAAGGGCTATGCCAATTGGCTGCCGGCGGCTTATGAAAACGGCTTGGACAGCAAGATTTTATCGGCCCAAGAGGTCGCAGCTCAGTTTCCAGATATGCGTATCGCTGGTATCAAGGGAGCTTTGGTCACCCCGTCCGATTTGCGCGCGGAACCTTGGGTCGCGGTGCCTGCTTTGGCGGCGATTGCCGCGCGCGAAGGTGTCCAGATTGTCGAAAACTGTGCTGCGCGTATGCTGGACATCGCTGCAGGCCGCGTTGTCGGTGTTATCACAGAGGCAGGCCGGATCGCGGCACCGGAGGTCGTATTGGCAGGCGGCGCATGGTCGTCGCTGTTTTTGCGCAATCACGGCATCAGCATCCCGCAACTGTCGGTGCGTGAAAACGTGGCGGCAACTGAACCACTACCGAATATCCATGACGGTGCTGCGACGACCCGCAAGGTGGCTTTTCGCCGCCGGGCCGACGGCGGCTACACCTTGGCCCCGCCCGGCGCGCCGGAGTTGTTTGTTGGGCCTGATGCGGTGCGCGCGCTCCCCAAGTATCTGGCGCAACTGCGCGCCGCGCCGTTTGGTCAGCGTTTGCTGCCCGTTGCGCCCAAAGGTTTTCCGGATGCATGGGGCACCACGCGGCGCTGGGATGCGGAACAGACAACCCCGTTCGAGGCAATGCGGATCCTTGATCCCGCACCGAACAAGCGCAAGCTTGAAAAGCTGCTGCGCGATTTTCAGCAGTTGTTTCCGGGTTTACCCCCTGTGCGCCTACAGGCGGCTTGGGCCGGAATGATCGACACAATGCCCGATCTTGTCCCCGTGGTGGACCGCGTCACAACCATGCCCGGTCTGACGATCGGCACAGGCATGTCAGGACATGGTTTTGGCATCGGTCCGGCCATGGGCCGTGTGTTGGCGGCGCTGGCTACGGGTGGGGATGTTGGCCATGATCTACAACGGTTCAGGATGTCGCGCTTTACCGATGGCAGCCCGATGCGCCCCGGTCCCAACGTATGAAACTTGCGATGGCAGCTCTTATCAGGAATAGTCGCGCCAGCAAATAGCGGCCTTCGCTGCGCGCTGGGTGAAATGGTTATGACGACAGAACTGCCATTATTGGAGTTTATTGGAAGGAACGCTGGCGGCCTAAACCGGGTATTCTCAGCCTCCGGCCTTTTCGGTCGCTTCAACTGATCGCGGTTCATCCCGCCATACGTTTTGCCCATCGGGAATAGGTCTGCGGCGTCCAGCCGACATGCCGCACAGCATCATAGATCAAGATGCCTTGTCCTTGCAGAACTTCAACCCGACGCAGTTTCAGGACGATTTCGTCGGGTTTGACTCCTGTTCCAGCTGTCTCTTGATTCTCCAGAAAAGGAGATAAAACTATCCCAATTCGTGGACACCTTTACCGGGGCGTTCTGCTTGTGACTGCGTCGTCAACCCCTATGCTCGCATGGATTGCGCCGCAGCGGGGCGCATCACTGCGGGGCTTAAGGCCACGGTGCCGCCGAGGGGACGGAAGATATCACGTCGTATCACAGTCACACGGCCCTCGCGGCCTATTGCAGATGCGCCATGCTGATTATCCGGGTTTTGCAGATCACTCAGACATTTCCCCACCTGCGGTATCCATTTTGTCGCGGAGCTTTTCGAAAAACCCTTCTACTTCTGCTTCGGTGGTGCGTTCGATCGCGTCGTCGCGGACCTCAGAGCGCGACCATATCCATGTCGCGGCAGGATCATGCAGCATTGCCCATTTTCCGAACATCCGCGCGGGCACGGTCTTTTCGACCTTAACCTCGAATTCAACATGTCGGTCATCGCGCCTGATACGCTCCATGGCGGCCCTTACGGCATCTTCTGGGCCTTCCAGAAGTTGCAGATAGACGTCTTCGCGGCAGATGAGCGCGCCGGTGATGCCAACGCTGGGATTGGCGTGCTGCGCATGCACCAGAATGCTGTTCAGTGTATTGCTGTCAAAGCCGAATGGGCGTGACGTGTAGATCGCGCGGTAAACTGACATGGGAACGCCTTTCGCTGCTCAAACGAGCATGGCACATCCCTGTCCACTTGGCACGGATAAAGGCAGAGCGCTTGATTTGCTGACATCGGCCATGATGCACGTCAGATTTTACCCTATTCCCAATTCGCCAAGAGGGCACTTGGAAGTGCCTCTGAAGCAGCCCGTGCGCCGCCCGCCGGATTTAGCCGTTTTGATAGACTTGGTCTGACGCGCCTCGGTTGGCATGTCGGCTGCGGTGCCCTAGGAGCTTGACCCGATGACGATAGTTTATTATATCATCGATAATAATACTAAGACACGAGGATATGATGATTGTTGCAGCTTTCAGGGATTCTGATGGCCCAGGGCTTGGGTTTGTCGAAGATGAAACGATCACAGTGATCGCGCGCGGCGATCATGGCCCTGTGTTGCTTGATCTTATCAGGGCCGGCGTGTCGGGGCGTGCCTCGACCAAATCCACGTCAAGTCATATTGCTCTGTCTTCGGTCCAACTTGAAGCGCCGGTCGTATCTCGTGACAGAGCCATCATATGTGTGGGTAAAAATTATCATGCCCATGCGAAGGAATTCTATGGCAGTGGCTTCGATTCGACTGCACAGGATGAAATTCCACAAGCGCCAGTGATTTTTGCAAAACTTGGGTCCAGTGTTGTGGCCGATGGCACCGCCATTCGGGCGTCGTTGGACCCGACGAACACTGTCGACTACGAGGGCGAGCTTGCGATTGTTATTGGCAAGCAGGCGCACAAGGTTTCCAAAGCGGATGCTTGGGATACGATCTTCGGCTATACAATTTGCAATGATGTGACGTCGCGCGCATTGCAAAAGACGCATAATCAATGGCTTATTGGGAAAAGCCTTGATAGCTTTGGTCCAGTTGGTCCGTGGATCGTGACCGCTGACCAGCTTCACGATATTGTCGATCAGGAACTGGTGACAACCGTGAATGGGGAAGAGCGTCAGCGCGCGTCAATCCGTGACCTGATTTTTGACATCCCAACGCTGATCGAAACTTTAAGCGCCACCATGACGCTTTACCCCGGTGACATAATCGCCACCGGCACCCCGGCTGGGGTCGGGATTGGGCACAAGCCCCCCTTGTATCTAAAACCGGGCGACACCGTCTCGGTATCGATCTCCGGCATCGGCACGCTGTCAAACCCCGTCGCGTAATGAACGATCTTTTCTTTTTCCAACGTCAGGTAGCACCATGAGCAAACCCGAATTCACCATCACCTGCGTTGCGACGGACCGCACGCGGCTATTCGCTACAGGCGAGGTAGACGTGCCTGGTTGCAAGATCGGTATGAACTTTTCCGAGCCAGAGGCGATCTTTAGAGAAGCGCTCAACAATCAAAGCTTCGAATTGACCGAATTGTCGATGTCGAGCCATATCATAACAACAGCACGCGGAGACGCGCATTACATTGCGGTTCCTGTGTTCTTGTCGCGAGCATTCCGACACTCGGCGATATTCATTCGCTCAGGGGCTGGGATTTCATCTTTGGCGGATTTGAAAGGTGCCAAAATCGGGGTTCCGGAATACCAGCAAACTGCTGCTATGTGGGTCCGCGGTATGATGGCCGACGAAGGGGTCGCAGCGTCGGATGTGACATGGCATGTCGGCGGGCTCAATGCCCCGAGTGCGGGAGAACGGATTGCCATTAAGCTGCCAGAAGACATCGTGGTCAAACCCATCGATTCTGAGGACACCTTGGATGAGATGCTTTTGACCGGACGTCTGGATGCCATTATTAGCCCGCGCGTTCCGGCGAGCTTGCTGCGCGGCGATCCAAGGATTGCGCGGCTCTACCCCGACCTGCGAGCCGCAGAGGTTGACTATTATCACAAGACCGGTTTCTTCCCGATCATGCATGCGCTGGCATTGCGCAAAGATATCGCCGAAGCTCACCCATGGTTGCCCGAGGCGTTGTTCAATGCGTTTTCCAAGGCCAAGCGCTTGCGTCAGGACGAAATGGCACTTGGCAATGTCTTGCGCATTTCGCTGCCATGGGCCGCGCATGACTATGCCGATACGATGGCGATAACCGGCGGCGACCCATGGCCATATGGCTTTGAGCGCAACCGCGCCGAGTTGGAGGCAATGACCCGCTACATGCATGCTGATGGCACGGCCAGCCGAAAGGTCGCTCCGGAAGAGCTGTTTCACCCCTCTACATTGCGGCTTGTCGATTAAGCCTCAAACGCGCCAATAACGGAGCCACAGATGACACCGCATGCAGGTATTGGACAATCCATTCCGCGCTCAGAAGATCGTCGCCTGACCACCGGTCGCGGGCGCTATGTCGATGACATTGTCGCAGCGCGTGAAACCTATATGGCCGTGATCCGCGCGCCCCATGCGGCGGCGCGAATTCTTGATATCGACACATCAGAGGCCGAAGGGCATCCGGGCGTGCTGGCCGTGCTGACCGGGGAAGATTTGATTGCGGATGGCATCGGCCGCTTGCACACCATGGTCCAGCGCCACAAGCGCGATGGCACCCCGATGGAGCGCCCGCCCTTTTACCCGCTTGCGATTGAGAGGGTTCGCTTTATCGGCGAAGGTGTGGCGATCGTTGTTGCCGAAACGCGCAACGCCGCGCGCGATGCCGCCGATATGGTCGAGGTCGAGTATGAGCCTCTTGAGGCCGTCGGCAGCGCGCTGGCCGCGACCGAGCCTGACGCCCCCGCGGTTTGGCCGGGGCTGGTAGATGATAACATTTCCTTTGTTTTCGAAGCCGGCGACACTGCGCGAGTAGAAAGTGCCTTTGCCAAGGCCGACCATGTGACCCGTCTGGATTTTCGTGTGACCCGTGTTTCCGCCAACGCGTTGGAGCCGCGCAACGCGCTTGGCAGCTATGACGCGATAGACGACCGCTACACCCTGACGTCGGGCGTTCAAATTCCCCATAAGATTCGAAGTGAGATTGCTGAAAACACTTTGGGGATCGACCCAATGCGCCTGCGCGTGATTGCACCCGATGTCGGCGGGGCATTCGGGATGAAGGGTAGCCCATATCCGGAACATATACTTGTCCTTTGGGCAGCAAAAAAGCTGGGCCGCCCTGTGCGTTGGACCGCCACTCGTTCCGAGTCTTTCCTTTCGGATTTCCATGCGCGGGACAATTTCACACATGTTGAGCTTGCCCTGGACAAAGCGGGCACATTTCTGGGACTGAGAGTGCGGACAAAAGCCAATCTGGGCGCTTATCTAGGGTTTAACACGCCCCATTCACCGACGAATAATCTGGGCGGGTTATCGGGTGTTTACACCACGCCAGCCATTCATGCCGAAGTTCTTGGCGTGTTCACAAACACACAGCCAACAGCACCCTATCGCGGTGCGGGCCGTCCAGAGGCCACGTATGCCATCGAACGTGTCATCGACCTGGCGGCACAAGAAATGGGCATAGACCCGGTGGACTTGCGACGCCGCAACCTGATCCCTGCATCTGCAATGCCCTATGATACCGGATTCCTGTTCGTCTATGATACGGGCGAGTTTGAGAAGAACATGGATATCGCCTTGGAAGCCTCTGACTACCAGGGGTTCAAGGCGCGGAAAAAACAGTCTGAAGCACGCGGAATGTTGCGCGGTATCGCGCTAATCAACGCGATAGAGATCGCAGGCGGCCCGTTTCGCAATACCAATGAAGAAGGCGCTGAAATACGCTTTGACACAGGTGGCGGCGTGACCCTGCTGATGGGCACGCAGAACCATGGCCAAGGTCACGAGACAACCTTTCGCCAGATGGCTGTCGAATTTCTGGGCGTGCAACCCGAAGCCGTCCGCGTAACGTCTGGCGACACTGATCGGATTATTCATGGGCGGGGCACGTTCGGGTCTCGTTCGGCCATGGCCGGGGGGCTGGCGTTGCAGCGCGCGGCGGATAAGGTGATTGCGCGCGCCAAGGAAATAGCCGCGTATCTGTTGGAAGCCGACCCCGCACAGATTGATTTTGCCGAGGGCACATTCCACGTCCGCGACAGCAACCGCAATATCCGGATCGAGGATGTCGCGCGTGCGTCGTTTATACGCGGCAAGCTGCCGCTGGATTGGGACATGGGGCTGGGGGCTTCGGCAATTGTCGTCCCGCCAGAGGCCAATTTCCCGAACGGCGTGCATGTCTGCGAGGTAGAGCTGGATCCGAAAACCGGCCGGGTGAGCATTGAGCGTTATCTGGTGGTTGACGATGTGGGCACAGTGGTGAACCCCATGCTGGTCAAGGGCCAGATACATGGTGGCGTTGCACAAGGTATCGGACAGGCCGCAGGAGAGGAAATCGTCTTTGACGCCGACTCCGCGCAACTTCTGACCGGGTCGTTCATGGATTATCCAATGCCGCGCGCATCGGATTTACCCATGATCGACGTTATATCCAACCCGGTGCCAAGCACCAATAATGCCTTGGGCATAAAAGGTGCGGGCGAGGCGGGCGCAGTAGGTGCCCTGCCTGCCTATATGAATGCCGTGATCAATGCACTTGCGCCCTTGGGTATCCGGCATCTTGATATGCCGGCAACGCCCTACCGGGTGTGGCAGGCGATAGAGGATGCGCGCCAGAAATCGGACTGAGCAGGGTGGGCCGCGCGCGTCAAATATGGCGCGCGGCAAAGCCTGCCAGAACGGTTGCGCAGATCAACACGCCGCCGACAATCCAGAAACCTGCGGCAATGCCGAAGATTTCGACCAACAGTCCCATTGTCAGTGGCAGGGCAAACGCAGCAAGCCGGTTGGCTGTCGCCCGCAGTCCGGCGGCGACACCCTGTTCTTGTAGCGGCAGACGGGATGACATCAGGTTCAGGATGCCTGGCATGCTGGCGCCGACCCCAAAACCAAACACGATTGCGCCAAGCAACAGCAGCGGCAACGACGTCAATAGGGGTGTCGCTGCCATCGCACTTAAGGATAGTGAAATTGCGATTGCCAAGGCACGGCCATCGCCGCCCCAAAGACGGGACCAATGCTCTGACAGCATGGACGCAGGCAGGCTGGCAAGGTTTCCAAGACCGACCAGCGCCCCGATTAGACCCGCTGAATAGCCCATATCTTGCAGCAGAACGGGATAAAAACTTTCCTGTATCGTAATTCCGGCTAGGCGCAACATGCTGAAGATAACCAAATATGCCCCGGCTGCCGTGAACATAAGCCGCATTGCAACGGCGTAGGCCGCCGGATCGGGCAAGACAAGGCGGCGATAGCTGCGTGGCGGCGATGGCCGGGCGGTGTCAGATCGGCGCAGGGCACGCAGGTCTGAAACCGCCAGTAAGGTGCCGGAACCCCATAGGCTGAGCAAACTGAACCCCGCGATTGCCCCCAAATGTTGCCATACCAACCCGAACAGCACGGGCCCGACCATCAAACCGGCTGCCGCAGATAAGGAAAACCGCGTCGTGTGCCGCCGGTTGTTGCCCGCAAGTTGCCCGATGGCAGTCTGCGCACCCAGCCAACACATGGCAGAAGTAAATCCCAGAACTGTCTGCAAGACAACCAATGCGCCCGTGTATGGCAGCAAGGGGTGCATCAGTGGCAGGATCACCCCGAGCAGCGCTGCAACCCTGAGCACTCGGCGCACGCCCAACCCATCCATCAACGAACCGATATGAATGGAATAGACCAACGGCAACAGCGAACGGGACGCCATTGCCACACCCATAATGGCCGCCGAAAAGCCCAGACTGCCGCCCCAAAGCGGCACTGAAAGCGCGATCATCTGCAAATGGCCAAGGCTGAAAAAACCGCAGATACATACGGCGCGGAGAGCAACGGCTTTTTTCAAATCCGACGTGTGTTCCGTGTCGTGGTCAGATGATGGCATAGGGGTTTAACCGAAGCCACGGGGCGGGTGATCGGCGGGGCGTCACGGCACAGGGCTTAAAGATGCAGCGATTTCATTTGTGCTGCGGGATATCGCGTTCCCGCGGCGGCACCGAAAGAAAACACTTGGTCAAGCTCAGCCAAGGTCCGCTCTGACAGAGTGATATCCAGCGCGGCGATGTTCTGGTCCAGCCATTTGCGTTTGTTGGTGCCGGGAATTGGGACAATGTAATCACCTCTTGTCAGCACCCAAGCCAGTGCAAGCTGGGCTGGTGCACAGCCCTGTTCGCGGGCCAAAGTGGTCAGTGTCGCGATCAACGCGGCATTCGCGGCCATGTTTTCCGGGGCAAAGCGCGGATGGTCGCGCCGCCGGTCATTTTCTGCCAAAGAATCGGGGCTATCAAGCAGGCCGGTCAGAAACCCACGCCCCAACGGTGAATAGGCCACAAACCCGGTTCCAAGGCTTTTGCACAGAGCCAGAAGCTCGGTTTCCACATCTCGGGTCCATAGCGAATATTCGGTCGGGAGTGCGGCAATCGGATGCACCGCATGTGCGCGGCGCAACGTCTCTGGGGCGGCCTCTGACAAACCAAGATGACGGATCTTGCCTTCCGTCTTCAGGTCCACCATCGCGCCGATTGTATCTTCTATCGGAACATTGGGGTCGATCCGGTGAACATAATACAGGTCGATCACATCGGTGCACAGACGCCGCAGGCTTGCCTCGCAGGCAAGGCGAACATACTCGGGCCTGCCATTCACCGCCATGGTGCCATCGGGGTTGCGCAGGTTGCCGAATTTGGTTGCCAGAACCACCTTGTCGCGCCTATCGGCAATGGCGCGCGCGATCAGGTCTTCGTTTTTCCCAAAGGAGAAACGCGCGAAAGTTGGTGATGCCCTGAGGGGCGGCATATCATGGCGGTGTCGAGTCGCCGTCAATTCTCTGCTGAGAAAGGGATATGCCACATGTCAGAGACTACCATCACCCAACTGACCGATCCATCGGGTTTTTCATCCGACCCATTTACCGACATCTTGCGCGATGGCGCGCGCAAGCTGATCGAACAGGCG